>Ga0315274_10000025_pt1 | contig 251295 bp, 172 predicted proteins | sample YL17G02_20_MG_FD_203700 | JGI IMG/M metagenome (GOLD analysis project Ga0315274, IMG submission 203700) | Sediment microbial communities from Yellowstone Lake, YNP, Wyoming, USA - YL17G02_20 | ecosystem: Environmental > Aquatic > Freshwater > Lake > Sediment | place: USA: Wyoming | collected...
GAAAGTAAGCAGGCTGAGGAATAGAGAAGTGAGAAAAGATGGGGTTGGGGTGAATATGTAGAATGGTTTAGAATTATTAAGGGGAGAGGGTGCATCTTTATATATTTTCTGCACAGCCACCTAGCCCTTAATGGCTTGTCAAGACAATTTTCCAGCCGAAAAATCAATGAGTTACATAAAAACTTAAAAATTAAGATAAAAGTGTAAAAAAATATTAAAAAAATTAATATTCTATATAAGAGCCTAAAATCACGAGATTTAACAGATTTTCCTGCTTAAATAGTAAAGAAGCATCTCCCGCTAAGCAATTCCTATGTGATACCTGCTCTCTTAGCGAAATTTAATATAAAATATCAGAAATGAAACAGATATAAGAAATTTTGGGTCAATTTTTATGTGATTTATAATCACAATTATTGAAGTTCTAAAAATGTCTAAGAAATTCCAATTATTGTGAAATAGCAGGCGTAATTTCAAAAGAATTAATAGACTTTTAATGCCTATTCTTTTTTCCCGGTTTGTTCTTTGGTTAAAATTATTATCTATGTAATCGTTCCCGACGAATATCAAGCCTGGGCGTTGGTCCATCGTCGTGTTCAAAATCGATAATGGACTCTGGGAATAAGTCGAGATGAACGATATCATCTCTGAATAATAAGGCAGAACCGGAACTGACATGAGTATTAATTCGTACCAACCTTCCAGCTCCGGGTGTGACAAGATTAGTGAAGGTACCACCGGTTATGCTATTTAGAAAATTTACCGCTTCGTCTAAACTTATTCTATCCGAGGTCGGCTTAGCCAGGGCATCAATTACATAAGAACGGAGCAGTTTTTCCCACATTCTTTCAAAAAGCGAATGATTGGCAAAAAGGTCGGCACAAATTATCTCGTCGCCAACCCCAACGATGACCCCGATTATATTTTTCGCTTTCTTTGGTAACGGGAGAAGTTCTTTGAGATAGGGCTGCGATTTTTCTTGAACATTTGCTGCTTCATACACTTCTTTGAAAGCCCTGGTCTTCGGGACGACCTCGAGGTCGGCATGAACTTCATCCACACCTGCCCAGACTTCGGTTTGACTTTCGGTTTTCCTTGCTTTAGCTCGTAATATTCCGGGCATCATTATACCGCGGGACTGGAATTTTTTGGTTTGTTCAGTCCAGCGTCCGTGCTCAGCGCAATAAACCGTAATCTCAATCCATTTCGAAAAAGGTGGAATCAGAATGTCTTCTTTGAGCATGCGGTCTTGCTTGGCACCGATAATCAGCTCACCGGCTAAGCCAAATATGTAGTACCGGCTTTTGTTCTTAACTTTTACCGTATTCACTTGACCACTGCCCAGTTCCTTGATTTCCACGTAGTCGTGTTTTATGCCTTGTTCAAGGGTGAAGTATTCGGATTGACTTTCGGGGCTGGCGACAATTGGAAATATTGTTAAGTTCTGGTACTGGTAGGGATTCTTAACCTTACATTGCTCAATCAAGTTTATTATCGGGCTACCCGAGTTTTTCGGGTGATGATTTATCGCAGCGCGTGATGGAACTTCGGATTGCTCTAACCCCAAGCATAATCCCAGTAGGATAGTAGCTAATGTTATTATTCTTTTCATTTTATCCTCCCTAATATATTTAAGGTTTGCCGGCGGGTAAAACGGTCGACGTCCCTGCACTGAGTTGGATGATGGTTGTAATTTGTTTCTGCCATTTTTCTCCTTTCCTTTTATATACAATTCGGACCGGATAAATATTCCATCGCCGGTCAAATATTTGGGGCAAATATTTATCTTGACAGATTGAAATTTTAATGCACTATTATTAGGTATATGCCAATGTACCTAACGGACTTTTCGGGAGAAATAAAATTTAATAAATTAATGAAAAAGGAGGCATGATGTTTACGCCGAAAGACCGAATTTCGATTTTCTTTTTGATTTTTTTATTCTTGCTTTTTTGGGCAGTGCCGTTGTTCGCCCAAAACGAAGACACCACTATGCTCATGCCTTATGACCCTGACATGGAAAATTTGGTGGACGTCGATGGGACGATTGATGCAGATGAATATCCGGAATTTTTTTATAACGAACCGACCTTGGTTACCGTTTATTGGGGTTGCGATGACTCGTTGATGTATATTGGATTAAAAGCACCAAGCTGCGCTTGGTTATCGATGGGCTTTGGTAGCACAAAACGTGAAGGTTCGAACCTAATAATCGGTAAAATTACTGAAGACAGCATCGAAATCGGAAATTATTTTGGTACCAAAGATGGTTATAAATTTATCGGCGGAGAGGAAGATCAAATCCGTGAATGGGAGATCGATGAGGACGAAGACACTGTAACTATGGAGTTCGTTTACCCGATGGTATTCCCGGCAGAAAGCGGAATGGCGGTGTCAAAAATAGAACACGGCAAAGCTTATAATTTTACCCTTGGTACGTCGAAAGTCTTGGCGCCCAAAGGAAAGCAGGAACGTCGTGCTTTTGGTACCTTCATGGTTGAAGAAAAAGAACCGTTGGAAGAAGAGCCGGGTTCACAAGAATCGCTCCCGGGGAAAAAAGAAGAGAAGAAGTAATTCGAATATAACATTATCATTAGACCATCGTAAAACTTTTGCCGATGGTTGCATAATAGTTGCCCCTTAAGATAATTTAAGGATTAGTCAAAACTTGTTTCTGCCTAAACCTTGAGAAAGCAAATAGTTAGTATGGCAAATCTTGAAATTTTAACACTTGACAAAAGTTAGATCTTTATTTATACTCTCGTATGCTCGGAGGTGGCACTAACGATATCACGAAATTGATTGCGGATTTGAGAAGGTCGGAATCCGCAATTCGGGATAAAGCGATTAAATCTTTAGCGATAATTGGCGGAGCCGAGGCGGCGCAGGCTCTGATTTTAGCGTTAACCGACAATGATGCGCGAATCCGTTCCACCGCAATGCAAGCTTTGTTCAATATCGGTGAACCGGCAGTGGCACCATTAATTCAAGCCTTATTAACCAGCGATAAATTATTACAACAAAGCGTTTGTGAACTTTTGGGTCGCATTGGAAATGACCAGGCGGTAGAACCAATTATTCAAAAGTTACAAGATTCTGACCCATTGGTCCGAGCTGCGGCAATTGGAGCCTTGGGTAGAATCGGCGACCCACGTGCAATTGAACCAATTTTAACGTTAATTGAAGACAATAATTCCTGGGTTAGAGCAGTTGCCGCGACGGTTTTAGGTAATTTTCGAGCCAAAAATGCTTTAGACATCTTGATTGCTAAACTTGACGACCCGGTTCATTGGGTAAGAGCCGCTGCGGCGGAAGCACTAGGAAAAATTGGGGATAGTAAATCGGTTGACGACTTAATAATGAAATCATTAGAAGACCCGGATAATTCAGTGCGGATAAATGCGATTGAGGCGTTAAGACAAATCGGGACAATTACAGTAGAACCTTATCTCGATTCTCTAAGTAGTGAAGATTTGAATGTTCGTTTTGCCGCGATCGACGCACTTTTAGCCGAAGGTACGGTCGCCGTTCCACCTTTAATCGGACTGCTAAGCCATCAAAATTCAATCGTCCGCGCTACCGCGGCTGAGATTTTGGGGAATATTGGCGACGCCCGTGCGGTCGAATCGCTAACCAATTCATTAGCGGATGAAAATGAAACGGTTCAGCTTGCGGCAATCAATGCCCTAGGAAAAATCAAACACGAAAAAACGGTCGAGTCATTAATTCATGCTATTAGTAACGAAGACCCCAAGATATCCGCTGCCGCTACTAAAGCAATAATGCAATTTGGGGATATCGCAATTGACCAATTAATCTTTACTTTAGACGATAAAAAACCAGAAGCCCGAGCAATTATTACGAGTATTTTAGGCAAGATTGGCGATGTTCGAGTTGTTGAACATTTAGTTCGAACCCTTAACGATGACGTGCCATGGGTTCGGGCCGCGGCAGCCGAAGCTTTAGGAAGATTGGCCGATATTGATACGGTTCAACCTTTGGTGAAACGTCTAAAAGATGAAAATTATATTGTTCGTACGGCAGCGGCTGAAGCCCTGGGTAAACTAAAGGAGCAGAGCGCCGTGCTTGATTTAATCGAGTGCCTCAATGATGAGAATACTATGGTCAAGACCACGACCGCAATCGCTTTGGGAAAAATTGGCGACCAGTTGGCGATTGACGGATTAATTAAAGCATTAGAAGATACCGATTCGCCGGTTCGGGCCGCCGCAATCGATGCGTTAGCAAAACTGGGACAAACGGGAATCATCGAATATTTAAAACGAATCGCTCTGCCTTGGCCCTGGAGCCGAGAGGCACCAGAAGTGAAACAGGCAGCCAAAAGAGCTTTGAGAAAACTAAGAGAAACAATTGAAGAAGAAATGATGGCGGAGGATATTACGGAAGAAGAAACGGAAAACTCAAAATCCGAAGAAACTTCAACCCCAAAACCTCTTCGATAATTTTTTAATCCACCCAAATAACTTTAATTCCAACTTTCTTTAACTTTTGGGCAGTTATCCCGCTTGCCCCACAGGAAGGACTATTCGATTTTAAATAAGCTTTTTTGGCGCCAAACATCTTAGTAATTTTTAAAACTTCGCGGGCACCGATTAGAAAATTTCTAGTTAGGTCTTCGCCTTTTTCGCTAACGGCTCTGCCCTTTTCATTGATTATTGCTTTAGGGCGTGGAGTTGACAAACCGCCTAATTGTTCAGGACAAACGGGAATTACTTTTTCTCCGTACAATTTTATTCGACGCCTGAGACGCTTGCCGTCATAGCGACATTTGATACCTAAAAGGCAAGCCGAAATAATAATCAATCTAGTACAAGTCCTGCCGCAAAAGCTTCCGCCGAAAATTCTTCCAGATCTTCGAGCCCCTCACCAACACCTAAATACTTAATCGGCAGATTAAGTTCACTGGTAATTGGAATTATCACTCCACCTTTAGCGGTTCCATCAAGCTTGGTAACAATGATTCCAGTTAAACCCAATTCCTGATGAAAAATCTTTGCCTGGACAATACCATTTTGCCCGACGGTAGCGTCTAATACTAACCAGACCTCATCCGGTGCTTCGGGCTTAAGTTTAGCGATAGTCCGTTTGATTTTTTTTACTTCTTCCATCAAATCTTTTCTGGTATGCAGCCGACCAGCAGTATCAACTAAGACGGCACTAAGTTCTTTGGCATAAGCCTTTTTTATCGCATCAAAGGCGATCGCCGCGGCATCCTGTCCCCGTTCGGAAGTGACGATTTCAACCTGTGCCCGGTCTGCCCAAATCTTCAGTTGCGAAGCCGCGGCATCTCGATAGGTATCACTTGCCGCAATTAAGACATCTTTGCCTTGTTTTTTTAAATGGTATGCCAGTTTTCCAACCGTTGTGGTCTTACCCGAACCATTTACCCCAACTATCATGATTATCACGGGTTTTTCAAGAACCCTGGTTTTTGTTTCATGATTAAGAAGTAAGGTAATTTCTTTCTTCAGGATTTTAATTTTGTCGCTTTCGCCCTTAATTTTTTCAATTAGATAAGTTGTCGCCTTGACGCCAACATCAGCCTCCAAAAGTGCTGATTCTAAATCGTCAATATTTTCTGATTTGAGAAATTGGCGTAATTTTTCTCGGGTCTTTTTTAATCCGTTTTTTATTCGTTCAAAAACGAACTTCATTTTTCTCTTTTTCCGGTTTGAAATCAGTGAGACGAACCGAAATAACTTTTGAAACTCCGGGTTCTTCGGTGGTTACACCCAAAAGCACATCGGCTTTTTCAATGGTCATTCGATTATGCGTAATGATTACGCCCTGAGTGCCAGTGGCGGCCAGTTCTCTCAAGAAATTAGCAAACCGACCAACATTCACATCGTCCAACGGGGCATCCACTTCATCAAAAAAACAGAATGGTGCAGGTTTTACCGCATAAAAAGCAAAAAGTAAAGATAGGGCTAAGAGAGCCTTTTCGCCATCCGACAGATGCTCGAGACGTTTAGGCATTTTACCTTTGGGTCGAGCAATAATTTCGATCTCGGAATCCAAGGGATTAGCTTCATTTTGTAAAACTAAGTCGGCTTCGCCCTCAATAAAGAGCCGGGTAAAAATTGAGCGGAAGCGCTCCCGTACTAAACGGAAAGTATCGAGGAACTGATTTTTGGCGTGTTGTTCGATTTCGGTCATGGTCTTCTGTAAATTGGTCCGGGCGTCAAGTACATCCTGGCGTTGGGCATGGTATTTATCCAGCTCGGTTTTTTCTCTTTGGTATTCTTCTTTTGCCAAAGGATTAACCTTGCCCAAATTCATCAGTCGCTCCGAAATCATTTTTAGTCGTTCGGCGGCTTGTTCGTCCGAAACGATTTCGACGGCGGTGATATCAGTCTGGTAAAACTCCTGAGCTTCACGTTCAATCGCTTCGCGCTGTTTTTGGATTTCGAATTGTTTCATGCGCTGTTCCATTAATTGGACACGGTCGGTTTCTCGAATACCTCGTTTTTCTTTCAGAGTCGTTTCGATTCGCTCTTCGTCTTTCCCTAAAGAATCAGTCGTTAACTCAGTAATCGTTTGGTGGCTTAACTTAATCATAATTCGATTATCTTCGATTTGTTTTTCAATTGTTTGGATTTCTGCTGATGAATTATCAACTTCTGCCTGCATGCTCTTTTGCATTTCGATAAGTTCAGTTATCCGTTGCCGGGCTAAATCGGTTTCTTTTATTTGATAAGAGAGCGCCGCCCGTTTTGCGGTTAATTCCTCGCCAATCTTACCCAAATTGAATAAAACTTTGCTCGCTTCTTCAAGTTTTTCTTTAATCTGCTTTTGTCGGTCAACTATCGTTTTTTCTAAACTGCTAAAAGTACCTTTAGCGGGTTGTTCAATTGATTCCAGCGCATTTAAATTCTGAGATAGTCCGGTAATTCGTTGTTCGGCTTCCCGAATCCGAGTTTTGGTGTGGTTTAAATCATTTTTTAACCAAACCAACTCCTTTTTAAGTTCGTCAATGGATTTTTGTTCAGCCGATTGTGAAGCATGGAGGATTGACCTTTCGGAGATAAGATTAAAGATTTCGCCTTGGGTTTGCTCTAAATCTTTATTTAAATTGTTAATTGCGGTCTCTTGAGCGGTTATTTGATTGGTAGCTGTTTCCAGGTCATTTTCAAAACTTAACTTATCGTCTTCTTTTTTCCTAAGTTTCTTTTCAATGGTCAGCTTGCCGTGCGAGGGGCTTTCAACCACAATCAAACCCTGTTTGAATAAGGCGATTCCATCCTTAGTGACAAATGAAAGCCGGGGATATTGTTTACTTAATTCCCAAGCCACTGTGAAATTTTCGACTACGATAAACTCACTTAAAAGGATTTGTAATAATTGGGGTACGTCGGACTTGATTTCAACAAAATCCTTTAATTGACCATATATTACTTCTGAACTTTGAATTTCGAATTTAGGATGTTGAATTTTAGAGTCAGTATCCTGAGCTAACAGAAAACCGAGCCGGGCATCGGATTTAAAATCGGATGGATTAATTTGGTTCTTTACTATTAAGAAATCAAGAATCGAATACAAAGCCGATTCGACCGACCGCTCGTATCCGTGCTTAACCTGCAGAAATTCTTGAACCGAACCTAAAAAACTTTCGCCTAATTTTGCTTTTACAATTTCCTTTTGTTCCTGACCCAACGTGTTTTTTAACAATTGGATTTCTTGCTTGAGTAAAGACACCTCTTCCTGCTTTACTCTCTTTCGCTCAATTGAATCTTTCAGTTCTTTATCTAGTCTCTCCCGTTCGAAATTCTTAGCACTTACGGTCGATTTCATTTCGGCTAATTTCTTATCGATTTCGGTAATCCGGGTTTCGTTTTGGGCAATCGCCGATTGAATCGACCCAAGACGCTTCTCTAAATTTTCAATTTCAACTTTTAATTTGTTCTGTGATTCAACCAGATTCTGAAATTGGGCGGTTTCGCCGATTTCTTTCTGACGCAAGGCAATAATCTCAGCCGAAGTCGATTGCAGCTTATTCTTTTCTTGTTCATACTGCACCTGCTGATTGAATAACAACTCTTCTTCTTTTCGAACTTCGCTTCGGATAGCTTCAAGTATCTGTTGGACTGATTCGTGTTCTTGTTCTTTTGTCTTTACTTCACTGGCTAAATTGTCGGTTTGTGCTTTACCTTGAGTAAGTGTGCTTTGTGAAGTTCCAGTTTCTTTTTGTAATCGCTCAACCTGTTGTTTTAAATAATTAATTCGTTCTTGTTTCGAGATTATCGATTTTTCTTGTTCCTGGAGCGCCGCTCGCTTTGCTTCTAATTCTTGACCTAAACTTTCTTTTTTAAAACGAACTTCTCTTAATTGTTGCCGGGTTTTTTCTAATTCACTTTCCGCTCGAGAAATTTCTAATAAAGCAGTTTCTTCTTTGCCGGTGGCGTTCTTTAAAAACTCTTCGGCCTGTTCTTCTTCGTCTCGGACAATAAGATATTGCGTTTTTAATGAGACCAATTTGACTTTTTTCTCTTCGTCTCTTAGCCGTTCATAAACTTCGAGTCGGCGTGCCTGGCGTTTTAGACTTCGGGTATAACGTTCCCGCTCGGCAATCACGTCATTGAGCCGCAGCAATTCCGATTCAGTAAGAGCCAGTTTGTTTAGCGTTTCATTCTTACGTTCACGGTAGCGGGCAAGATTGGAGGCTTCTTCAAACATCTTCTTGGTGCCACCGCCGATGATTTCTCGCATCTGTTTTATATCGAAGATTGAATATGCTTTACTGCCGGTGCCAGAGTTAAAGAATACGTCTTGAATATCTTTCAACCGACAAGGACTTCGGTTGATGTAGTATTCACTCTCACCGGAACGAAAATACTTACGTTTAATTTCAATTTCAGAACCCAAATTAGGTAAATCACCGTTATTCTCTAAAATTAATTTCACTTCGGTATAACCCAAGGGTGGATATTTGGCAGTTCCAGCAAAAATTAGCTCTTCATTTTTTGTACAGCGAAGAATCGAGAAACTCTGTTCGCCCAATACCCAGCGTAATGCATCCAGGATATTGGTTTTGCCGCAACCGTTGGGTCCAATAATGGCAGTAATCCCTTCGCTAAATTTAACCGTTGTCTTATTCGGAAAAGACTTGAAACCAAAAATTTGTAATTCTTTAATTCGCATTTTAGCCCCTATTTCGTCTCGTCGAATCGACCCTCTCGTGAGACCCGAATCGGGGGGTTAGTTCATAGTAAGGCAGATTTCGTTTCTTGTGCCAGTCCAGAGGGTTTTCAAAGTAATCATCAATTTCATCGTATTCGTAATCGGTGATAAAGGTTATCGCCCTTGGAATTCGCTTTGACAGCGCAGCATGACGATTGGTTAGCGAATAGAGTTTAACTCCAAGTTTCTCTAAATCTTCTCTGCCGCCTTGCTCTCGGTCGAAGATAACAAAACAGGCATCAATAAATCCACCCTGGTTTCTAATTTCATGAATGATTCGTTCTTTGGTCCAACCTTTAACCAGAGTATCATCGACCAAAAGAACCTTTTTGCGAAATAATTCATGGCTTTTAATTCCTTCAAATAAAGATGCTTCCGGATAATTTTTTACTTTGCGAGCAAAAAACATTGGCTTGGCAAATTCTTTTGCTAATAGTGCGGCAAAACTAATACTGCCGGCTTCTACTCCACAAATCATATCAAAATTAAAATTACTCAAAAGTAGCGCGGCTTGGCTGATAATAAAATCATTTACGGCAGGGTAATTGGGTAAGCATTTTACGTCAATGTAAATTGGGCTTCGATTCTTTCGCTCATCGACCTTGTAGAGTGGTCGCAGGTCACCCAAACTAACCTTGATTGAGCCAATTTGCCAGAGTAAGGCAGCGGCAAATTCGGCTAAATTACCACTTAGGTTTTCCCGGATGTAATCTAAATTTGGGGTGATGATTCGATGTTCGCGTAAGATTCGGTACATCGTAATTGCTTCTTCTTCGCTCTGAGTTTCAAAGGAAAGTCGGGTTTCTTCGATATCATAAATAATGTTGAATTGGGTCGGTGGTTTATCCGGGAAAATTACCGGATAAGAATCGGCATTGGCTTCTCGGTGCAATTCACCCAGGTTCAAGGCACTGGCATTAACCTTTTCTTTATAGACGGCAAAAATGTCTTGAACCAAATCTTTGACTTCACTGTATTCCAAAATGTAGGGGGTAACGACCCGGACAATTTTCTTGTCCAGTTCAATATCCCTTAAAGGTAGTTGTTCTAATTTCATTGTAACCGGCATTTATTGAATAATTGCCACAACTCCTCTGCTTGATTCCTTAAGTCCTCTTGAGTTCCAATATTTTTAATTATGAAATCGGTTCTTTTCGCCATGATGCGTTCTGGAAGTTGTCTTGACATTCGTTCTTCAGCAACCTTTCTCGTCATCCCGGCTTTTGGGGCTCGTTCAATCTTTAATCGTTTTGGTGCGCTGACCAGAATCGATGCATCCATTTCTTTTTCTAATCCCCAATTAAAAAGCAATGCGGCATCAAGAATAACTAGCCCTTTTTGTTTTCGAATCTCCTGCCGCACTTTAGTTAGGAGTGGCGGGTGAACGATACGGTTGAGTGTTTGAAGTTTCTTGGAATGGGCAAAGACAATTTCACCCAATTTCTTACGGTTAATGTTTTGGTTTTTATTTAAAATTGATTTACCAAAGGACCTAATAATTTTGCGATATTCTTTCGATGGTTTTTTGAGTAATGACCAGCCGATTTTATCCGCATCGATTATTTTGGCCCCGAACTCTTGAAAGATTTTCGCCAGGGTTGTTTTGCCGGAGCCGATGTTGCCACCGATACCAATGACAAAATAAGGTTTTTGATGTGTTTGGGGTTGCGTGATTATCCGTTTGCTTTTAGCACGTTAGAAATTACTAATTTATGTGGAATTTTTTGGAACTGTATTTTTCAACCATAACTTTTTATGAATTTCTAACGGGGGTTACTAATAGGCTGGTGTTGTGTCCACCGAATCCCAAAGAATTACTGATGGCGGTTCGGATTTTCTTATCTCTTGCCCCTTCCCGGACATAATCCAAAGTCATCTCGGTGTCAGGGTTTTCTAGATTGATGGTTGGATGAACCTTGCCAAAATGGACCGAAAGGCAAGTTACAACAAACTCAATCGCACCACTTGCCCCGAGCGAATGCCCAATCATTGATTTCGTAGAATTGACCAATAGTTTTGGTGCTTGGGCACCGAATAACTTCTTTATCGCCTGGGTCTCAGTCAAGTCGTTCAAATCAGTCGAAGTGCCATGAGCATTGATATAATCAACTTCTTCTTTCGGAATGCCAGCTTCTTCAAGCGAGCGTTTCATTGATTCATAAGCTCCCTCACCTTCTGGGGGCGGAGCGGTAATGTGGTAACCATCACCGGTCAGTCCAAAACCAGAGATTTCACAATAGATTTTGGCGTTTCTTTTTCGGGCATGTTCCAATTCCTCTAAGATTACAATGCCACAACCTTCCGCAATCACAAATCCGTTTCGGTCTTTATCAAATGGACGAGAAGCTTTTTCGGGTGCATCATTCCGTTTAGAGAGGGCACCCATATTGGCAAATGCCGCAACCGTATAAGCAGAGATGGGTGCTTCCGTACCGCCAGCAATAATCACATCGGCATCGCCAAAACTAATATGCCGAAATGACACGCCAATCGCATGAGCACCCGATGCACAAGCCGAGGTCGTGCAATAATTCGGACCTTTTAAGCCATAATAGATTGAAACCTGTCCAGCTGCCATATCCGGAATCATCATTGGAATCAGTAACGGTGAAACCCGGGCTGGACCTTTAGTCAGGAAGACCTCATGTTGTTTTTCCCAAGTCTCGATGCCACCCATGCCCGAGCCGATAATTACGCCGATTCGATATTTGTCCATATTGGCAAAATCAAGCCCGGCGTCCTTAACCGCATCCACCGAAGCCCATAATGCGTACTGAGTAAAAATGTCAGTGCGTTTAATCAGTTTTGGGTCAAGTTTTTGATTGGGGTCGAAATTTTTAACCTCACCGCCAATTTGTACTGGTATATTTGAGGGGTCAAATTTTGTGATACGTCCGATTCCGCTTTTACCGGCAAGCAGATTTTCCCAAAAAGTTTTAACATCATTGCCCAAGCAAGTTACTACTCCGAGTCCGGTAACAACTACTCTACGTTTCATCTTGAGAATTTAGGGGTTACTTGGCTGCAGACTTTTTCGCTTCTAATTTCCCTTTCAGATATTCGACTGCTTTACCGACCGTAGCAAGTTTTTGGCTATCTTCGTCCGGAATTTCGATTTCAAATTTTTCCTCAAACGCCATTACCAATTCAACAATGTCTAATGAATCAGCCCCTAAATCTTCGACAAATGAAGCGCTTTCGACAACCTTTTCCGGTGTCACGTGAAGTTGTTCGATAATGATATTTTTCACATCGTCAAATAAAGCCATCATTGCCTCCTTTTTTTATGGAAACGAATTAACCGAATAATAACGAATTTTTCGATAATGTAATTTTGATTGGATAGGATTCGTTTTATTCGCTGTCATTCGTTTAATTCGCATTCAGCATTTCTCTGTAAATGACTTTTGGTAGTTTACTAACCATACACTAAAAGTCAATAGTGACTTGATTTCCTGAGTAATGGAAAATTCGGTTTTCTGACCGTGTTGACCGCAGGGGTAGCTTCGAATATAATAACTAATGATAAAAAAACTATTATTAGCAGTATTTTTAGTATTTTGCGCGCTATCTTTTGGCGAAGAAATTCATTCCTTTAGAAATTTCAGTAGAGAAATGAATAAGTCGGATAAACAGAGATTAGCAAAAGAAAACGGTGTTTCTAACCGGGCAAAAGGTTGGTGCGGAACCTTAAATGCTCTGAATCTTTATCAAGAAGGCAAAGCCTTATTGCGACCGGGTTTATCCGGTCCCGAAGAATATATCGAGCGGACAAGCTTACGGGTTCATTTCACCCGGTCGGGTGGAGATGCCTGTGATTCGATCTATGCGCTGAGAGTTGCTAATTATGCCGAGTATTCCTGGCACAAGCAGGTTGATTCGCTGGGCTGGGCAGCACCACCGCCGGATTACGGAATGGGTGGTGATGACCGCTATGATGTTTATATATGTGTTCAAGAACCAGGAATTGCCGGTTATTGTTCCCCTGAAGTTAATTATCCCGACCCTTATCCTGAGGGTTCAACCAGTTATATTGCAGTTGACCCGCGACTTGAGAATGAATTTTTGAAGGTTGTTTGCGCCCATGAATTTAGTCATGCCTGTCAGATGCGTTACGCTACTCAAGAACAGGGGTTTATCTTTGAGAACACCTCGGTCTGGGCAGAAGACGTTTGTTATGACGACGTTAATGACTATGTCGGATATCTTTCCTCGTCGCCCAATCCCTTATGGAATCCGGATTATCCGATAACCTCGACCGAAAATCTTTATCTATATGCCGGTGGCATCTGGTTTATGTTCTTAGACCAATATTATGACCGCGACTGTCCGAGAAGAGTATGGGAAAGGTTAGGTGAAGTTCCGGGACGTAATACCTTAACCGGAATTGACGATGTACTTAGAAATAATTATTCATCGAACCTCCGCCAGGCTTTAAAAAATTACGGGCTCTGGCGCTATCTGGTTTGTATCTATGCTGATACCGTCCATTACTTCCGCGAGGGAAATCTCTGGCCCGTGCCGCGAATCTTAAGAATCCACACCGATTATCCGTGTTCGGGTACTCATGAACCCTACCCGTTATCGAATCGAGGCGGAACCGGTTACGCTCAATTTCAAAACGGTGCTGGAAAATTCAGCATTTCTTTTGACGGTCAAAATGGACCGAGCTGGCGTTGCTGGGTAGTTGGTTTCCAGACGGGTAACCCACAAGTATTTGAGTTAAGTCTCGACTCGGCATCCGCAACCGGCAGCGACTCTTTTGATTGGGGAAATAACCAGCATTTTGCGATAATCCCGGTAGTTTGTAATTGGGAATCACCCGGTACTGGTATTACCTTTAATTATAATGCCGATTGCCGTATTCTCACCGATGTTGGGATACAATCGATTGTCGGAGTACCGGCGTCGGGTGATACCGGAAATGTGATATTGCCCAAAGCCTGGATAAAAAATTATGGTATCAATCAAGCAATATTTCCGGCTTATTTCCGCTTCGGGGACCGCTATAACAACATGCAGATGGTAACTATCCCCGCGGGTGACTCAATACTTCAGGAGTTCTTGCCCTGCACACTCTTGACTCGGGGCAATAACGATTACGGTTGCACCCTGGCATTAAATGGTGACGAACGAGCCGGCAACAATTTAAGAACCGGCAGAACAGTGGTCTGGGTCAAGGATGTTGGAGTAGTCAGTATCTTAGACCCGATTGGAACCATTGAACAAGGAGAATTGGTACAACCAAAAGCGAAGGTAAAAAATTTCGGTAATTACTCGGCTCAATTTAATGTTACCTTTTGGATTGGAAATTGGAACACGACGAAACGGATATCGTTGGGTTCGGGCAGTGAATCGGACGTGGTTTTTGATTCGCTTTGGCTGGCAGGTGATACTGGTGAATATGCGACAAAATGCTCAACCGCTTATTCGGCGGATATGAATCGATTAAACGATAGGGTAGAGGACCATTTCTTTGTCAGCCCACCCGGCATCGAAGAGCATACTTATTCATCTCCTCTAACCACTAGTGAGCAATTTGAGGTTTATAATACTCTGGGAATGAAAATTTCCGATAATAAGGGTAAATCAAATTTAGCAGCCCTTGCTCCGGGTGTTTACTTTTTAAAGATAAGACAGGGTGGAAAGGTAATTAACAAGAAAATTCTTGTAATTCGGTAATTAAACCAATCTGCCGGTGCGTGTTGGCACGCAGATAGGTTGGAGTATTCAGCCCAGCACCTATTAATGAGGGGAACTCCTGTGCTTGAAGCACATCTCACGAAATACGGTTTCTTCGCATTCCGCTCCTTCATTTTATTCGTGTTCATTCCTGGCAAATTCTCCTCTTTCGTGCTTTCGTGGTTTTTCAACACTCTGAATCGGTCGAAATTAAATTTCTCCCCTTAACCTCATTGTTCCAAAGACCGCGATGATTTTGTCTTTTAACTTTAACAAGACATCGTCCTTTAACCCTTCTTTCTGCCAACGCTCGATAATTTCAGCAAGAGTTTTATTGAGTAGTTCTTGATTCTTGCCATAATACTTTTTCAATAATCGATAACATTCACGGGCAAAACCTTTGTATAATGCAAACCAAGGGGTCTGAACACCTAATTCGCAGAGTAATTTATGGACTTCGGCTTCAATCTTTTCAATCCTTATCCGATATTTAGTAAATCCAATCGCCATCTTCTCTTGCTTTTCCGTAGGCAACGGTTTTTTAGCCGAAATTCGTTTAAGCTCTGCTCTAAGCACATTATTTATAATCTTCTTCAAGCCATAAAGGATATTGGTTTTTAATCCGGTTCTTTGCCATTTATCGGATACTGCTTTCATTCCTGACTTATTCAAAGTAGATAGGAAGTCAAAATATTCTTTAACAAATTTCCGGTAATCAGCAAGACGAGATTCTTCGCTTTGCTCAGAATGACCACGGCGGGTAAAGAACGCAGAAACTTTACCTTCAATCCGTGATTTCAAACGGTCAAAATCAATGTCACGCTTTGGTTTTTCTTTGGATGGAAATTCAATCCCAATTTCATATCTCATCGCATCTCGTTGGATTTTTCTTTGGGTTGGCGGTGGATGAACTTGTGAAATCATCTCTGCCTGTGCGTGTCCGCACGCAGACAGGTTTTCATGTCTGGTTCTAAAATCAATCGCATCCAGTTGTTTGAAGAACTCAGGCCAGGATGAACCACAGGCTCTAAGATAATCAAGAATGGTTTTTAATGTCGGATTCTTAACCATTCCACTTTCTAACTGACTGATGACACTTTTCCCAGATTTAGTTTTTACACCAATTCTTAATGCCACTTCCTTTTGGGTCAATCGAGCAGTTTCTCTAATCTTTCGCAGTATTTCTGCCATTTCTTTAGTGAAAATAAACATAAAATTACCTCTTATAAGTTTAGTTATAACTAAACTTTTAGTCAAGCCAAAATCTCTTCTAAGTATTGGAAATTGGGAATTTTACATTGGAAATTGCTTGGGTTGAGGGTACCACCTAGGGGGTGACCCCCTAAGTGGCTTGGGGGGTAGCCTCGGAGGTCGCTCCGGGAGTCGCCTCCTAAGTTACTTCGGGAGCGGCTTCGGGGATTGGTTGGGAGGCAGCTTCGGGGACAACTTGGGGAGCGACTTCGGGAGCAAGCTGGGGAGTTGCTTCGGGAGTAGCCTCGGGGGTAGCCCCCTAAGCAGCTTGGGGAGTAAGCTCGGGGGCTGGTTCCCAGAATGAAAGTTGCATAAAGATTTATCTGGATTGAAGCTCTTTTTCAATGATTTTTCTTTCGGCTTGAGTGATGCCGTAAAGTTCATAAATAATTTCGTCAATTTCAGATTGAAGAGATTGGACTTTAGTCAGCAATTTCTTTGCCTCTTTTAGAATTTCGTCTCTCTTTGCTTCATAGGTCTCTAAATCTTTTGCCAATGGAATCTTCTTGATTTCATCCAAGGATTTACCGAGGTAATCTTTTAAAATTTCTTTAAGGTAATAAATGATTTCTTTGGGAGCTGTAATTGCAATTTCCTTTTTGTTTTTGCCGACAAGTTTCATTGAGTATTGAGCCTCTTCGGTTGATTTGTCGAATAGTGTTGCGCCTTTTATTTCTCCGGCTTTTGCCAAATAGAAATCGTCGCTATCTTTAGCTTCCCGAATCGGGTCTCCCGACCCGAGAAGGGTCGATTCGACGATTTGGACTTTAGGATGAGTGCGCAGGACTCTCAAATCAGAAGCTTGCAAGCTTCTGGTAATTGCGTAAGCATTAATTTCAGGAATATCTTTTGGTTCTTCTAATCGAGTCAACCGAGTTTTGAAGAAATTATTAAATTCAGCGAGTCTCTTTTTCGTCTCAATCATCGCTTCAACTTTTTTAACCAAAGTATCATGAGTTTTAACTTCGTCTCTCTTTGTAAAGTCAATACGGCAGATAGGTATTTGTTCCTGTACAGATTGCCTCATATAACCAAGTTGCCTTGCCTTTTGAACCATCCACCATTTAATTATTTGACTATTTAAGATTCCAAGAAAATAATACAGTTCTTCTCGGACGCCTTTCTGTTTAACAAAAAGAGTAACATCTCGTTTCTCAAAAAAATCACCAGATTGAAGTGCAAATGGTTGCCAAGTTGTTCCCCAATTTGACACAACTATTTTTTCGCCTGATAGTATATTTTTATCTCTTGGTCTATTGAGACGATACCAAGGATACGTTTCTTTATAACCTCTTTCCTCATATCGATCAATTCGATTCTTCAAGATATCTTTAAATTTCTCTAAATGGCTTCTGATGTTTAGGTAATTATCAAAGTTCAGCTCTTGGTCTATGTAAAGAATGTAGTCTATTTTTTCAACTGGGATATCAACAATATATGATGTGATGTGAGAATTGTGGTAAGAAGGAATGAAGAATTCAGTTTCTGCTTTTGTTAAACAGAGCTGGTTTATTTCTTCTTTAGTAAGAACGAAAATACCATCATCTGGGCGAATGTTATATTTCACTATCTTATCTGATGAAATTGATTTTATGTTCTGCTTAGTAACTCTATCAATGCCAGGCACTATACCTTGTCTAGTTTCTAAGACCTCTTTAAGTAATACAAAATTGGCTTTTGATAATATCTTATCCACATCGGTCTGCATTAAGAGTGAACTCCAAGCTCCATCGGTTAATCCTCCTTGCCTGACTGCACTATAAAAGACATCAATATAATCGTCAGAATATTCTTTTTTATCAATATGCTTTTCGATGTGGTTAATTAGTCCTTTAAGGGGTTTAATCCCTTTAATAATTGGCATCTCTTTCACTTTTACAATCTTAATCTGATTCTTTTCTTTCTTAATAATATTTTCCGTAATCGGCGTTTCGACCATTGTTTTGGCTTGTATACAACTTGGACATTTTTCTAAGATGAAAACCATATTATGCTGACCAGGTGCTCCTTCAAAAATCTTAGTCTCACCAAAATCAATAATCTCCTTAATCAAGGCATTCTCTAAGATATACTTTCTCAGGTTACTTGCACCATCCGCCGTGGGCCAGTATGAGGTAGTAATAAATCCTAATTTACCACCATCCCTTAACTTAGAGAGTCCTAAAAGCACAAAGAAGTAAAGATAATCCATCTTGCCCTGGTAGAACCGGTGCCAATAAGGAAATCGGTCTAAGGTTGCCCTAAACAGTTCCTTATGCCCCTTTTCACCGATATAGGGCGGATTGGCACACACAAAATCATACTCCTGAAAAGCCTTAATTTGCTGATAAATATTCCATTTTTGACGGTCTAAAATCACAGTGGTTAAATCTCTTTTTTTGTCTCTCACTTCGGCTTCGTTAATAAGTCGGGCATAGGGAAGATGGAGACTTAGGGAATCGCAAGGGATTACCTTAAGGGTGAATTGAGGTGGACGGTAAAGATTTTTATGGGCATCAAGCATTTTTTTAATAATTGGTGTGAGTTGAATTAAAAGGTTCACCTCAGTGATATAATGAGCGAAAAGGTTAATCTCACCACCCTGAAGTCCCTCGATGATTGCTAACCAGATTTCAGTAAGGTCTTGAAAGTCTTTATCGTTATAATGGGCTTCCTCTCTAATTCTCCTTGCCGCTTCAACTAAAAACCCGCCCGAACCGGTCGCCGGGTCAAAGACTAACCTTGACGCACGTTTACCGTTCTCGTAACGGAAAAGACCATCGTCATTATTAAATCCTACCCTGTCCCAGATTAGTTTGATTATCTCTCTTGGCGTATAATATTGACCCTTATTCTTTCTATCAATTCTATCGACATACTCCTCATATACCGCGCCTAAAACATCGGTATTGAGTTTACCTAAATTGAATTTAGCTAATTCATAGAGAACGTCAATTAGTGCTTCTTCGGATGGCGTGAACCAGGTATAGTTATTATGGACATTATAAAGCCAAGAGTATCGCTCACCAGCGAAATTGAACGCATCTCTTAGCACCCGCTGGATTTGACGATTACGAATCTCGTACCATTTGGCAAAACCGCCGTCATACAGGGATTGCTCGATAAATTCAATATCCTCCCAGATTCGAGCCAGGAGAATTCTGGTCATTGTGAAATAAGCCACCCTTGATAGAAAAATATCAAAAGCGCGGCTCTCTAGAGTATTGGGTTTGACACGCACATATGATTCTAAAGTTTTTAACTGGGGAACGCGTTTTCGGTCAAGCTCGCCGGCGACAGTTTCAATTTCAAAGGAGATTGCTTCCTTTGTCTCGGATTCAAATCTAAGATTTTCTGACAACTGGGTTTTATGAGTTCGGGCGTCTTCAACTAAGAATCCCACCACCTTACGGATTGAAACGATTAACTCATCCGAATCAAGAACTTCCAGTTGAGACCAAGGCGGTGCCTTTCTCAGGTATTCGATTTTATCTTGGTTAGATAATTTCTGGAATGAAAAACGAGTGATGAAGTCCAAAAATCGCTTAGTGTTAGGAAAATCGAGAATTTTATCTTTATGGGTTTTGTAGTCCTTGTAAAGCTGAATGAAGCTGAATGAATAGTCGGAAATTGGGATTGCAGAATCCAGTTCGTAAACCAGCAGATCTCTCATATTGGTAATTACGCCCCATTTCAGTGGTGGTTTGAGATACTGATTAACTTGCGGGTGATGAGTAGCAAGGTCTTCGGTATCCGACCCTTTCAGTTCAAAGAAAAAAGGATGAACCCTCTGGTCACGAGGGAAAAAATCAGGTATTCCGGTTTTACCTGGTTGCTCGGGTATATATTCATCTTTAGGAAATTTGAGAATCTCTTCCAAGAAATCAATACTGAGCTTCGGTTTAGTAAGTTCGTCCTCGTCCCGAAAACGACCCGATGCCATATAGGCACCGTAATTGTCAAAACGACCTTTAGAGATTTCTTTGTAAAGTTTCGAATAACGGTCTAAAATTTGAATTGTCTTTTGGATAATGAACTTTTTATCCATTAGCTTATCTTAAACATTCAGCAAGATATGTCAATAAACATTTTATGAAGGTCGAGAAATCTTTCAGCACCGACGGTTATCACTATTACAGAGTTCGTTGCGCGAAGCAATCCGAAATGAATCGTTGAAATTTAGGAGACCCATTACATACCTTTCTTCACTCATTTTGTTTAATTTCTTAAAGGATAAATGGCTACTAGGTAGAAACTTAGGGGTCGGTTCGAGGGCTGACGCCTTAACGCCGAATTCCTAATTTTTAATTACGAAACAAATTCAAATTACTAAATTCAAAACATTTAGGATTTTAATAAGGGCAATCCTTTAGGGCTGCATTAAGTCATTTAAAATGTAGGGCAGACCTTAAGGTCTGCATTATTTTGGCAAGGCTAAAGCCTCGCCCTACATTCTATTTTATTACAAGAAACTTTTTAATTTCAGTTCCAAATCGTAAGAAGTAGATACCCGGATTTATTCCTTTCAGAGATATTACTTCCTCGCCGTCGTTGCGAATCGGCGAAACAGGCGTGGCAATTTCTTTTACCAACTTTCCCGATACATCAAAAATTCTAAGTCGCCCGAATCGGGCTCCTACAACGGATAACGGGCAACGGACACGAATCTCGGACTTCGCCGGATTCGGATAAATTTCTGGCGTAAAGCGTTCAGCGTCAAGCGTCATGCGTTCTTCTTCAATGCCAATTGCTGGATTTAGACTAATCACCGTGAAATCATCATAAGTGGCACTGTCATAAGTTTTTCCAGCCACATAGATATTTCCATCCGCACCATAGACTAAAGAATTTGCACAATCATAACTATTTCCTGGACCATTAGTCCGATATGCCCATTTGTAAGTGCCAGTTGAAGTTAGACTAATAACAGTGAAATCGTAAGAAGTGCCAATGCCATAAGTTGCTCCTGCGCTATAGATATTTCCATCCGCACCATAGACTAAAGAAAATGCCCAATCACCACCATTTCCTGGACCATTATAGCGATAGACCCATCGTTCAGTGCCGGTTGAAGTTAGACTAATAACAGTGAAATCGTAAGAAGTGTCACTGCCAGTACTAATTCCTGCGCTATAGATATTTCCATCCAGACCATAGACTAAAGAATATGCCGCATTTCCTGGACCATAATTCGGATAGACCCATCGTTCAGTTCCGGCTGAAGTTAGACTAATCACCGTGAAATCCCAATTAGTGCCACCGCTAAAACTATTTCCTGCGATATAGATATTTCCATCCGCACCATAGACTAAAGAATTTGCATAATTATATCCTGATGGTCCGTAATACTGATAGACCCATCGTTCAGCTCCGGCTGAAGTTAGACTAATCACCGTGGAATTGGAAGAATAGCCAGAGCCAAGACTCTGTCCTGCGATATAGATATTTCCATCCTGACCATAGACCAAAGAATATGCCCCATCAGAAGTATTTGCTGGACCACTATACCAATAGACCCATCTTTGGCTTCCAGTTGAAGTTAGACTAATCACCGTGAAATTGGAATAAGCGTTACTGCCAGTACTATATCCTGCGATATAGATATTTCCATCCGCACCATAGACTAAAGAATATGCCTCATCCCAATAATTTCCTGGACCATTATACCGATAGACCCATCTTCGGTTTCCAGCTGCAGTTAGACTAATCACCGTGAAATCACCATAAGTAGTGTCAATGTCAATACTCATTCCTGCGACATAGACATTTCCATCCGCACCATAGACTAAAGAATTTGCCCGGTCAGCATCATTTGCTGCACCATTATCCCGATAGATCCATCTTGGGCTTCCAGTTGAAGTTAGACTAATCACCGTGAAATCATAATAAGAGCCAATGCCCTGACTATATCCTGCGATATAGATATTTTCATCCGCACCATAGACAAGAGAATATGCCTCATCCCAACTGTTTGCTGGACCATTATAGTGATAGACCCATCTTTGAATTTGGCTTGTGCCGATGCTGAAAAGCATAAGAATTAAGATTACTGCTAACCAACAATTTTGTTTTACCATAATGCTCCACAAAATAGACGCTGGGCTCTTGGCACTGGGTTCTGGTTACTAAAGCCAAGAGCCAAAAGCCTAACTGTCTGGTTTCTGATTTATTTTTCACACTAGAGATTAACGATTATTTTTAATAAGTCAAGGGGACACGGCGGGGTCAGGTCTTGCAATATAACATTCTCTTTTTCTGCCTCAATTTCCTTTAGTAGGTTAACCATAAATCTTCACACCGGTTTCTTCAACAATTCCGTTAAACGGTGATTTAAAGGATAAATCAATAAGATGAACCGGCTTGGTTAAGTGTTTAATCAGTTGGGCATAAAATTTAAAAAACAAGTGAGGCTGAATACCTTTTACTCCGATATCAATATCGTTAGATTTAACATTTTTTTCTAAGGCAGACCCGAAAAGGATAAGAATCGAGGCATTGTATCTTCTTGCATATTCAAGAATTATATCTTTTTCTTTCTCGGTTATCATTTTAAAATGATATAGTAAAGATATTCTCAAGTCAATTAAAGAAACTTCTGAAGTGATAGATTAACTGATTCCGGGACGCCGGTTAGGAAGTGGGGTATGGATCGGGTTATTATACAAAGAGGATGGCTGATAAGGGGATGCTTATTGAGTCGGGGGAAGAAGTTCTTTGCGGAATTGGTATCGGGGACGAATTGTTGGCTATTTGGGGGACAACTTAAGAATTAAAATAAGTGATAACTAATGGAGTGGTTTAGGAGCAACCTACGGGGTCACCTCCTATACAGCCCTATTGGGTTCAGAAGTTATTCCAAGTCTAATCAGAATCTTCAATAAAATCGCTGGCGTTTAGCATTTCTTACTTGTGACATGTTACTTGTGACTTTTTATTGCTTGCTCAACAAACGTCTTGTGACTTAGTACTTATAACTTTTTGTGGGCTACCTGGGGAGCCGGTTAGGGAGTTGGGTTAAGGGGTAGCCTAGGGGACTATTTAGGGAGTCACCTACTGGACTGCCTCCGGTTTAGCTTAGACTGTAAAGAACTATCTTCCTCCGATTCTGCCGTTACTATTTAAGTCGTGGGGTAATTTTGGCGATGAGATTGGGGAAGAATTCGGATAATTTCGTTTTGGAATTGGAGAAAATGTCTTCACGGTATTCCCATTCGCATCGGTCTTGATTAAATAGACATCAGAATTACCTGCACCATAAGATCGAGTTCCACCGGTTATTATATATCCGCCGTCCGTAGTCTGCTGAACCGACCAACCATCGTCTGCAGCTGATCCGCCAGATGTCTTATACCACTGCTGATTCCCATTGGCATCGGTCTTGATTAAGTAGACATCTCCACCTTTATTGCCGGCTATGATATATCCGCCACCCGAGGTTTGCTGAACTGAATAACCACAATCCTCAGCTGAACCACCGAATGTCTTATCCCAAATAATACGGGGACATTGAGTTTGTCTAAAAACTAGTTGAATTTGAAAGTTTTTACTATATGTTGTGTTATCCATCTCGTCCGAATACTATATATAGTAGTTTTCTCTTGACGGGACGAGTTTTTAGACAAACTCCATTTCCCATATTTATGAGCCATTGTCGAGTGCGTTATTTTCTCATCCTTACTCGAATCCTCATTCGAATTTACCATAAACTCAATTTACCAAAAGTCAGAACGAAGTCAATAGTTGTGTATGAGTTATGCAAAGAAACGTAACTCATTGATTACGACGATTCTAAGAAAGATTACAGAGATTCAAAGAAAGATTACAGCGATTAGATGAAAGTAATCGGAATAGCCACAGAGATACCGAGAAAAAGAGACCTGAAAGCCCGAAGACTAAAGAATATTAAACCACTGACGGACAATGATAGACGCAAATTTCGCCAAAAATCCACCCTCTTTATTGGGAAGAGAAGGGTGAGTGTAAAATCCGCCCGAGATAGACACCCTCCCTCCATCCCTCCCATCAAGGGAGGGATGTTAAAGGTAAGTTTCAGTTCTGTATTATGCCATTAGAACTGAGGCCGGAAGTTATGACAATTTCAATAAAGTATTACCGGTAAGTCGGTAAGTGCTCGGCTTACTATCCGAGCGAATTTTTTCGTTCTACCGCTTAACCTATAAGTTCGAAAGTGCCGGGCGCAACCTTCCTGAACAGCTTGGGATTAGCCCGTAACGCCGAATCTATGGTTTTGCTCGGGTCTTTTCGTGCGGTGCGGAAACCTCGTTGTAGTAGTTTTCGGGTTAGCTCTTTTGCCTTCATCGGTCGTTTGGTTCGCTTGAAGACCTCGACCAACAGCGCCTTCACACTCTTTTTCCCTCGTCTTAGACGGATTTTCGTGACTTTGGGTTTCTTTTCAATCTTGCCGATTTCTAATCTTCTGATTTCATTCCGAACTACAGAGATTTCTTTATTTAAACGCGACTCTTGTTCTTTTAAGATTTCAAGCCGGATTCGTTTTTCAACCATCTTTCGAATCTCTTCGGAAAGGGTTCTAATGTTAGTGTTCATTTTATCTCCTTGTTAGATTTAGTTTAATAATATAATATATTATAAAGATGTCAACCCGGCATCAATTGTTAGGGGTGATTCAAAAGATGAAGTGCTTGGTATTAAAACAAAATATTCGATTCAATTGGTGCGGGGTCAAAGTCCAAAAACTAAAAATTGTGAAGTTTGTTTTGGTCTTATCTTAACTTTGAGACATTAGAATTTTCCCTTAGGTGTCCCTGGAGGTAATTTTCATTTAATTTTTCCCCAAACGTTGAATTTCTTTTTTAATTTCTTCAATAACTTCGGTGTTGGATATTACTTTTTTCTCACCTTCTTTTATTGAATAAATGTAGAAAACCCTTCCCCCGAACTTTTCGGTAAATTGTTTGTGGGATTTCGCTTGTATAGCTTGTTCTTTAAAAATTTCGGGCAATTGAATGCCGCTATTTATCGGTTTTATCTGCAAGCCGATATATTTATCCTTGATTTTAATAAAGAAATCAACGTTATACTTTCTATCCCATTCATCCGGTGCCGGCTCAATTTTGACATCTAATAGCTTTTGAAGTTGTCCGTAGATGGTTTGTATTTCTGTCATATAGCCATCAAAAGTCCGGTCAATTACTAACTGAAGCATATAATCAATACAATCTTTTTCGGTGATTTCAGCAACTTCAGCTTGGATGACTTCGGTTATTTTTATATAAAGTTTTTTACCAAGCGCTTCGATTTGTTCTTTGGTTCGAACATTTTTGAAATAATATTCCCGCCACTCGTTAATTGTTTTTGGCACACACTTTCTAATCGATTCAGAAGTCGGTCCGACATTTCTTTTAAAATTCAACTGAAAGCGGTTCATCACACTATTGAGAATCCATTCTTTCGGCATTATTTTGCCAGCCTTTCTGCCTGTGCGTTGCACGCAGACAGGTCGGATAAAAACTTCGAACGGTATTTATACTCAAGTGAAGTATCGACATCGACCAGTCCGGTTTTTATTAAATGGGCATTCAGAAAGGTTTTATTTGATAAGTAAAGATAGCAAAGCAAATTATTCTTTTCGTCATATTTTATATGGTCAAACTTTAAAAACACCTTTTGTCCGCGGGTCTTTTCTCTTAAAAATTTGACCGCCTCGCCGTTCTTGTCTAATCTTTCTTTTACGCCCAACAACCTGATTTTTAGTCCGTTATTTAATATTAGCTTATCAGGCGAGATTATTTCTTTCACCGTATAGTATTTTTCTCGCTCGTGGTGCGAATTGTCTATTTTTGAGCCGAAGCTTAATTTCCTTGGGTCAATCTTTTTATCAAATTTTATCGGGTCTTTGAAAAGGTAAGGTAGTTTTTTAATATCTTCATCAAAATCAGCTTTTAATTCCCCCTGCTTAATTATCTCAAAAGAGGCATCTTCGAAAGCGTCCTTTTGCTTTAGCCCTAGCTTTTCTTTTATGATTGGCAGAAAATCTTCATTAATTTCGTAACCGATAGAATTTCGGTTCAGATTCTTAGCGGCTAAGGAAGTGGTGCCACTACCAAGAAATGGGTCAAGAATAGTATCATTAACAAAACTAAACATCTTGATAAGTCGTCTTGGTAATTCTTCCGGAAACATTGCAAGGTGTTTATCTTGTTTCTCACCGGGAAAGTTCCAATGTCCGGTAAAGTATTGGTTCCATTCCTCTTGGGTTAGTCTGGATTGTTCTTTTATCTCTTTGTTAACCTTGGGGTGAATTCCATTTTTTTTAAATATTAAAATGAATTCATAATCAAGTTTTATAATTCCATTTCTTGGGTACGGAAAAGACCCCATTACGGTCGCCCCGCCGGTGGTATGACAGCTCGTAACCTTTTGCCAGATAATCGCACCCATATAATCAAAACCGGTGCTTTCACAAAACTTTATTATCTCAGTTCTTATTGGTATAATTTTATATCTACCGTAATAAACCGACCGGGCAAATTGGTCGCCAATATTAATACACAAGCGACAACCTTTATGTAAAACACGGTGACATTCCTGCCAAACCAAATTAAGGTTATTGATATATTCTTCATAAGTATCATTGAAGCCAATCTGTTTCCCGTTTCCGTAGTCTTTCAGTTGCCAATAGGGTGGTGAAGTGATAACCAAATGAACCGATTCGTCCAGCACTTCTTTCATTTGTCTTGAGTCGCCAATAATAATCTTATGTGATGTTTTCATTTTATAAGCGAATTTGGGGAACATAATACTTATCTCGTTCTGTCCGAATAGATGCCATTTTATTTTTATGACAAATCATGCCAAATCAAATATTATGCTCAAAATAAGCGATGTCAATAGTTCTGTATGAGTTTGCTAAGAAACGTAACTCATTGATTACGGCGAAACTAAGAGAGATTACAGAGATTAGAAAAACCACGAGATTTATATAAGAGAAAAAACCAATTTTACCACGAAGGCACAAAGGGCACGAAAAGAAGCATTTTAATTACGAAGCAAACACGAAAATACACCCTCACCTTAATCCTCTCCCCGAGTCGGGTCTTCTCGATGAAGGGTCGATTCGACCATCGAGAGAGAGGAAATAATAAACCACAGATGCTATGCGCAACTGACCCGTTACGACCGGCGTGTTGAGCGCGGTGTCCTCAAACTAGTCGGCTCTGATTTCGGACCGAGGCGAGTGATGCGTTTGGCGAGGCGCTGGCTGCCCATTTTGCGCAGCGACTGAACGGCATAGGCAAAGGCGACCGGGTCGCGGAGCTGCAGGATGGCTCGTTGGAGCTTCTTTTCTTTGATGTCGCGGGCGACGTAGAGTTTCTCACCAGTGAAGGGGTCAATGCCGGTGTAATACATCAGGGAAGCCAGGGTCATCGGCAGGGGTGTGAAGTCCTGAACCTGGCGAATTAACTTCGGGGTCAGCCCGGCAGCGCCTGACTGCTCAATGTGCTCAGCCAGTTCCACCATATCCTCCAGGGTGCAGCCGGGAAAGCCGCTGATGTAATAGGGAATTAGATACTGCTTACGACCCAGGCTCCGGTTGACCTGGTCAAATAATTGCAGAAAACGCTGAAAGCTTTCGGACGATGTCTTATGCATACGGGTAAGCACACGGTTGGTCGAGTGCTCGGGCGCGATTCGGAGCTGACCGCTGACATAGTGCCGGCAAAGCTCGGTCAGGTAATGCCGTCCTTCTTTTCCCTGTATCAAATCATAGCGCAAGCCGGTGCCGATTGAAACCTTCTTAACACCCGGTAGGTGACGGATTGCTTCCAAGACTTTCAATTGGCGGCGGCAGTCGTTCTGCAGACTAGGGCAGGGCTCAGGAAATAAGCACTCACGGTTCCGGCAAGGCTCGGCACGATCCAGTTTGGGACAGGTCGTTGCATACATATTAGCGGTCGGACCGCCGACATCGGTGATACGACCTTTGAAACCGTCCATTTGCGTGATGAAACGGGCTTCTGCCACAATGGATTTAGAGCTACGCCATTGGATTACCCGACCCTGATGTGCGGTTAGGGTGCAGAAGGTGCAACTACCAAGACAGCCACGATGAGCGGTGATTGAGAACTTCACGGTTTCGAGCGCTGGAATTTTTTGGTTACGATAGCTGGGATGAGCCTTGCGCTGGTAGGGCAAATCATAGATTCGGTCGAGTTCTTTCTGAGTGAGTGGGGGTTGCGGAGGATACTGCACGACATAGCGGTCGGCGTGCGGCTGAATAATCGTTTTACCATGGGGTTGGTCTTGCTCGGAATACCACGCCATGAACGCATCCTGAAACGCTTGTTTGTCTTGGCTCACCTGCTCGAAACTCGGAATGACAATTGCGTTATCGAAGCCCTCCTGATTTCGCACCGATATAACCGTACCGGATATATTACCGAGGTTGTCTTTGGGGTCAGCTGCCAGGCGGCGCGCAATCTCAACAACTGCGCGCTCAGCCATGCCGTAGGCGATGATGTCGGCTTTGGCGTCGAGCAAAATCGAGCGGCGTACTTTGTTATCCCAATAGTCATAGTGGGCAAGACGGCGCAAGCTGGCTTCGATACCGCCCAGCACGAGACGAACGCCCGGAAATGCTTCGCGTAGCCGATTGGCATAGATAATCGTTGCTCGATTAGGACGCAAACCGGCTTTCCCAGTCGGGGGGCTATAGGCATCTACCCGACGCTTCTGACCCAGGGGGCTGTAATGGTTAACCAGCGAGTCCACGTTACCAGCCGTGATACCGAAGAACAGGCGTGGGCGACCGAGTGGCTCGAAGTCCTTGGTGCTGTTCCAATCAGGCTGGGCGATGATGCCGGTGCGGAACCCGGTGTCAATCAGGACCCGGGCGATGATTGCGGAACCGAACGACGGGTGATCGACAAAGGCGTCGCCGGTGACAATGATAACGTCACATTCTTCCCAGCCGAGCCGGTCCAGCTCGGCGCGGGACATGGGTGGGAACTCAGGCTGGTTCATTCGTGCCCGCATTCCGGTCGACAAAACGGGATTTACTTTGCTAAAATTCACCTCGTATATATCACTTTATTGGTCGAACTGGTCGAACCGATTTTTAATTCAACAAAATAGATACCGGGATTGACTGGATTGCCATAGGAATCAGAACCGTCCCAGACGAAACCGTGATCCGCTAACCGTTTACCGCTGACCGCTAAAAAATCTTTTATCAATCTGCCATTGGCAGCGTAGATTTTTAAAGAGAAATCATCATCATGCAATTTTCGGGATGATAAATTTAATTTAATTTCAGCCTTGTTACAGAAAGGATTGGGTCGGATTTCGCAAAGCGGTTTTTTAACCGAAAGCGGAATATTTATAACTTCTTTCACTTGCGGTACGCTCCAATCAATCACAGTCAAGTAATCTGGTCCAGGCATCACAACCGCTGCCTTCATAACCGCCGGACAATAATCAAAATAAGCCGGAACCGCGGGTAATGCAATCGCTTCGCCGCCGCGATGAATATGTCCTGGTGTGTTGCCAACCGAAGAGGTCAATACAATCGGACCGCCGGATTCAGCAAACCGGACCTGAATTATATTGCCATAACTGGTGTAATAATTGGTGCTGATGGTACTGCCGGTCCGCGGATTGATATTAACCAATGTTTTGGCAGTGTAATTACTAATTCCGATTTGGTCGGATAATTTATTGTAATCGAGTCGCAACGGATAATCACCCACCGGAAAAGTTCCAATCACATAAGAAGTCTCGCCATCAACATAAACCAACGAGAAATTATTTGAGAAGGCATTGGTTACCGTAGCAAATCGACCGGTGCTGTCATAAGCAATCTGAATCGGAAAATCGCCAACCGGTAATGGGGTAACACTATACGAGTGAGTATTAATTACTCTTACCTCATCATCAAATGATACCGCAACCAGCACATAGTTTCCGGCTGGGTCAACTTTCACATCACTGGTCACGCCATAAGCTGCCCAGACCACACCGATTTCACCGCAGGGGATTTCGTTAACACTATGGCTGGCAGGACCGTCGAGTGCAATCACACTAACAGTATTGGACTGAACATTGCCGACGTAGGCAAAACTATCATTCGGACTGATTGAAACGACACTGGGGCGGGTACCGGTTGGAACATCGGCTACCACCTGGTTGGAATGCAAATCGATAATCTTTACCGAATTGGTATTGAAACCGCAGATTACTGCCCAGCGCGAATCCGAAGTGATTGCTACATCCTGCACCCGGTCACCAATTGGAATAATTGTATCTACGGTATAGGTATTTAAGTCAACAATCGTCGCATTGTTGGAAAGCACGTTGGTAACCACGGCTTTGGTCCCATCCGGAGTTATTGCTACCCGGTGCGGTGCATCGCCTTCCGGGTACAAACCGGCATCAGTCGTGCCTCGATAGTCCGGCGCACTCGGAGTCATATAATCATAAAAGTACAGACCCTCGTGACGATACGGGTCAAAACCAACTGCCCGAAAATCAACCGGTGAAACTGCGCCAAAATATTGCGTATTGCCGGAATATTGTCCAAGTACTTGTTCAGTGGTAAAATCGACGATTGAGAAATTGAATTGTCCGCTGATTGCCAAGCTGTGGTCAGGTGAAGTGCCAATCCAGAACGGGGTATAGGTTGAAGTGAAAACGGTAAAATCGGATGTGGCAAAACGGACAATCGCACTGCTGTTATTACTGATACCAACAAATGCTTTTGAGCCAACTCGGTTCACCCCGGCATCCAAAGCCATGCTGATTTGATAGCCGATCAAAGTCACACTGCCGGTTATGGTTCGGGTGGCAATATCAATTTGCTTTACCATTCCGGGATTGGTTAAACAGGTGGCGATTGCCTTGGTGCTATCGCCGGATAAGTTGATGGATGGACAACTTGGAATACCGGTAATCGTATCTTCTGCCAAACCGGTTGTTGTGTTAAAGAAAAATACCGTATCCAGCCCATCGCCGACGATTAAATAGTTGCCATCGGGCGTGATTTCAAAATTGGTAAAAGTAACTGAATTGCGACCATTCTCCGAGCCCCAGCCAAAACTCGCCAGATAAATCGGGAAATTGTTAATGGTCATTGTATGGCTCATTGTGATTAAGTCAAAGACTTCACAGGTATTGCTGATGTCACAGGAAACGTATGCCTTATGCCCATCTGGACTGATTCGAACCACCCAGGGCTGTTGTCCGGCGGGTAATTGGAAAACCGTGTCGATTGAATAATCATTCAGATTGATTACATAGACTTCATCACTGAACGCACAAGCCACAATCGCTAAAGAATCGGAAACCGCAATTCCACCCGGATAATCACCGACCGGAATGTTAGTGATTACTGACATCGTTTGCCAATCAAAGACCGTAATATTATCGGTCATTCGATTGGTTAAGAGAATTCTTGAACCATCTTTAGTAAAAGTTACGCCGCCCATATAATCACCTTCCGGTGGTATCCCAGGGTCAACATCAATTTGCTCATAGTCAAACCGAAAATCGTAAAGAAAATCATTAATTGTCTTGTTATGGTCAGTATTGATATATTGGATAACCGGCTCAGCTAAAGGGCTAACCGGTTCGGCGTTTAATTTAGGAATAAATTGACTAAAGATAAAACTAAGGATAAAACAATATTTCATAACTACTCCTTTCGGCTCAATTATTAATGAAATTTAAGAGACTGTCCAGAGGAAAAGATATTGAAACCCTAAAGGGTTGCCCTACATTTTAATTAAACCACCGAGGAGGTAGGGCATGGCTTTAGCCCTGCATAATCTTTTTGTATAGCATTATTTTACCGCAGAGGACGCAGAGTAAATTAAACAGGACCGAGAAGGATATTTGTAACCCTTAAGGATTGCCCTACTCTATATCAGGATTAATGTAGGGCAAAGCTTTAGCTTTGCCTAAAATCCTTTCAAGGTCCAGTTGTAACGAACTTTTTGCTATCTCTTTTGCAGAGTAATTGGACGATTTGCCGTCCGGACAATGCTGCCATTACGGTACCGGTGAAGGGAGCGGTCCATTGACCGACCATATAAAAACCAGACAGACCGGGTAAGGCGCGCAGCGGATTGCGTCTCATATTGTCCGATGTGATATACCAGCCATCCGGTGAACCCTGCCAATTACCCGTGTAGCGGACATAGGTCATCGGCGTTGGTACATCCACCACCTCAACCTGAGCTGCCAGACCATGCCAGCGTTTATCTAATTCAGCGATAGTAATTTCAGCAATGCGCTTCTTTTCGGCTTCATACTGGTTGCGCTGCTTATAAAGCGTTTCCCAGTAATCGTAGCGGGTTGCATACCAGACCTCCATAGCGGCTTTGCCCGGTGGTGCTGCCGTCGGGTCAAAGCTATGGTGGATAACCGACAGCCATTTGCGTTCTTCCCCGGCGATATTGATTGGCTTTTCCAGTTCATAAATCAGCCGAGCCGGTTCTTTTGACATATCCCGAGCTACGCCAAGCATGACGTGGACGATTGGTAATACCGGAATCCAGTGTTCATACATGTTCTTGATTTTATCGTCAAGATAGCGACCTTTTAGAATATAGAAGATGACGGTTCTGCCATCTCCTGCCCAGATGATAATATCAGCCCGGTGTTCGGTGCCGTCTTCGAGCTTGATACCGACCGCCCGGTTGTTTTCGATAATCACATCCTTGACCTGGCATTTGAAATTAATTTCCCCGCCGAGTTCACGATAGCGTTCAGCAATCCGGAAAATTACCTGCTGGGAACCACCGACTGGTACGCCGGCTTCGGATAACGATGCATTAAGGAATCCGGCTAAGCCAATCAGAGGATAATTTAGCATGGGCCAACCTGGTCCATCGATTACGAATCTAACCACATTGCGCAGAAACGGGTTTTGAAAGCGCTGGGCGAACTCTTGAACCGTCTGCTTTCCGTATTTGCGGAACTTGCCCATGAGCGGCAGGATAGCCAACATCACTCTTAGTCCATCCAATGGTCCGGCGAGTTCAGAAGGCTTCAGCGAAGCTGCGCCTATTAGTCCCCTACCGCAGAACAAACTGATGAATTCTTTGGTTAATTTTGCATCCGCTGGTGAAAGCGAAATCATCTGCTGCTCAAGCCACTGCTGGTCAGCGCCGATACTGAGAGTTTTACTTCCGCTCTCGATACGCGAATACTCGTTATGATAAACAAATTGTCGTCCCTGAATCGCACCCAGCTCCTGCCACATCTGGTGGAATGGTCCGGACTTTGAGCCTACGAGCATATGCATGCTGATATCGAAAGTGTAACCTTTCCGGGTCCAGGCAGTGCATAATCCACCCGGAATGTCGTGCATCTCGAAAATGGTGGTCTTATAGCCATTCATCCGAGCGTATAAACCGGCGGAGAGCCCGGCAATGCCCGCCCCGACGATTATAATTTTCTTTTCCGCCATTTATTCTCCTTATTAAGTTCTTGCCGAAGAACCTTTCATTTGAAATGTCCTTCTATTTAGTAATAATTAACTTCTTGGTTATTGTTTCAGTATCAAATCTTATAAAGTAGACTCCTGGTGCAATATGCCGGATGTCGTTTGCACCCGGATGCAGGTCCAGCATCTTGCGACCAGTGATGTCGAGGAGTGATGAATTAAAAGAGGAAGGTAGGAATAACATGCCACGGACGACTGAAGCGATTGGCCACGGACGACTGGCGATTGACTGACCCAGCTCCTGCATTCCCACCCCCAGAAACTCGTATGCGCCGGCGTCGAAGCCCTGACCTTGGGGCCGCGGGTTGTCGTCGTAGTCGTCACTGGCGGCGCTGTCCGGGGTTCCGTGGTCAATACAAGAACTGCTGCTTATAAGGTGCAGGTCTTCGCTATCCTGGTTTGCGAACCCTGGCAGGCTGTCGAAATTTCCGACCTGGACGCCGGCGGATTCCCAGGCGGCGAGGCTATTGTAGCGGACATTATTCCACCAGTACTTGCCGGTCGGGTCCTGCGCATAGAAACAGTTGCCCTTGATAAAGTGGAAGCTGTCGTGCACCGCATTGGGAAAGACCGCGATGCCATGGACTGCATCGCTGAAGTCGCAGGCGTTGTTCACGACCGTATTGTGACCGCCATCAAGCAGCGCAATCGTACCGCCCGCCGATGAGACGATGCTATTATGGCGAATCAGATTATAACTACCAGCGACGGCAATGAACGGACCCTGGTAATTGTCTCGACCGGTGCGGAATGCGATGTTGTTCTCAATCAGGTTGCTGTCGGCTAATGCACCAACTGGTCCCAGCCAAAGGTGAGCACCGTTACCACCACAACCGTCGCCAAGGTCACGCTTCAGAAATCGGTTCTTGCGAACTGTAGTCCGGCGCGTGCTGGCGAGTTCGATCCCGCCGTGACCATTGTCCCAGAAGGCGCAGCGCTCGATGAGGCAGCGGTTAGAGTTGCTCGTAAGATAGATGCCGGTGATGAAGTTGGTGTGGAGCGTGAGACTCCGGAACTCGCAATCATTCGAGCCGATGGAGTGAACCGCATTATCGTTGTAGTTCCGGAACGTTATGCCTTCAACGACCAGCCAATCCTCACCCCCGTCCAAGTCAAACCCCTTGCGGCGTTTCGCCACGCGCATCTCATAGTTGTTTGGGTCATAGCCCTGCCCGAGGTCCCTGACGCAGACATACATCGTGTAGGGCGGACTAGCTGAATCGTTCATGTAGTACTCACCTGGCGAGTCAACCGCCGCCGGGCTCAACGCCATCGCGTATTGCAGCTTTGCGCCGTTCTGGGTAACGAGCCCACCATAATTGCCATTCGGGTCACGCACCGATGTGAACTTGGGGTCGGCGGTGAACGTCACGTTAGCCCGATACCGATTCCCGCTGTCCTGCACCCAGCCGGTAACAACCTCGCTACCGTCAACAAAGACCGACTCAGTATCATAGGCGGTATAGGTTATCGGGTCGGATTGCGTTCCTGACCGGGTTGGGTTCACGCTTTGGTAGTAAGTTCCGCCGCGAATGAGGACCGAATCACCCGCGACCATCAAGTTAGCAGCTCGCTGAATCGTCCGCCATGGCTGGGCTAATGTGCCTGGATTTGTGTCGTTTCCGGTTGTAGCCACGTAGTAAGTCGACCCGAAGCAGATGGCTAATCCACCCGATGAGGTCAGTAGCACAAACGCAAAAAGCATTCGATAAAAACGCATAGTTCCTCTTTATTTCTGGATAACGACTTTCACAGTCGTCCAACCGGCTTCCGGTACCAGCCGTACGAAGTACACCCCATGCGCGAGGCGACTGACATCATTCGGACCCGGCTGCAAATCGAGAATTTTACGACCCGAGATGTCGAATAATACACTTGATGCACTATGCTTGATGCCTGACGCCAGAGGCATTTTCAGTATGCCGCGGACGATGGTCGGTCGGTGTTCCGGATAAGATTTTGGTGTCTGTCCGTATTCATCCATAATCCCGGGTCTTGCCAGACGATAAGCGTGCCGGAGCCGACCCGGATTGCCGGCTGCATGGTCGAGCCAGACGCAGTATATGACCCCGGAATCATCTGAAGCTATTCTGGGCTCGCCCAGGGAACTGAATCTAGCTACCGTTTCGGGATACGACCAACCCATGCCCGAATTATAACTTGTTAACACCACTTGTTGGAAACTATCGGGCCAGCAGGTCCATGCCCAACCCATAGCATCCGAGCACAGCCCTGGCGTACCCCAACCCAAACCAGATGCAATCAATTCTTCAGTCATCCATCCCATTCCCCAGTTCACGCTGCCGAACAGGGAATCTTTACGCCGGAAAATAAGGAACCTTGAATCATCGCTTCGGGACAATACTGGTTGCTCTCCGGCGAATACCTGTGCTTCATACATCAGGCTGTCATTCAAATCCCAAACTTCGACCAGGTTAGTATTAGGATATGTCCAATTCCAGAAAGAAATAATGAAATTGGTGCTATCACCAGGTATTAACGAGGCGTGTGAGCAGTTTACATCTGGATAGCGTCCAGGAGCAAGGCATCGGCGTGGCGTCCAGCCTGAACTGGTCTTGCGGCTGAACATCACTGAGTCCATACTATTCATACCTCCTGCGTTCTCGTCCCAGACCATACCGATACCGCCATTCCGGTCCCGACCCAATCTGATTTCATATGGGAAAGCTGTCATCAGCATATTATGGGCTAAGTTTGGTTGGGTCCAACCAGCTTCAGTTCTCTTCATAGTGTATATGCCCCAGGAATCCTGAAAAGTAGTTTGCTCGACCGGATAGCTGCCTTCATAGAACGCAACGAGTAGGCGGTTAGAATCGTTAACGATTCCTGCAGGCCAGTAAAGACCATTCAATCCAATCGCTAATGTCTCTGGTTCGTCCCAATTATTTGCAGCAAAACGCCGAGCCATGAGCCGGGGCGTCATATCCTCGTGAACCCAGAAGACCCAGATTGTGTCGCCACTCAGGGGCACTAGTTCCGGTCCGGCGCCAAACGGTGCGATGCTTTCAGCGAGCGTCACTGGTTGAGACCACTGACCGACCGACAGAGTTATGTCGAGAAAAATCAGCAGTGTTACAGCAGTTTTCATAGCACCTTCCTATTTTTGAATAATGACCTTATGTGAATTTAATGACCCTGAACGGACGAAGTAGACGCCTGAAGCAAGATGGTGCACATCGTTCGACCCCGGATGCAGGTCCAACACCTTGCGACCTGAGATGTCGAACAATGCGCTTGAAGCACTACGCTTAAAGTCTGACGCCAGAGGCATTTTCAGTACGCCACGGATAACTGTGGTCGAACTTGCCGAGTGAGGTGCGACCGGGGTCGGGTCCTCGATAATCGCTGATGTCTGTCGGTACTTGGCGGTCAGGTAATCAATTGCCTGAATACCCACGCCGAACCAGCCCGCGGCATAGACTGCAGCCGACTCGCCGATGGCGAGCGCCCTGAAATCCCCGACGCCAGACGGAAGCGGCGCCTGCTGGATCGCCCATTCTTCGTTGCCGGCGCTGTCGTACTTGACCACGAGCGGCACCTCGGTCGTGTCCGTGAGCTGGCAGAACCCACCGACATAAACGTTCGCCTGCCCATCCAACACAACCGTCCGCGAACCAGTGAAGTCGCCATAACGGTATCGGCGCACCCAGCACAGACTTCCGTCCGCGCCGTATTTGATGATTGCGCACAGGGCAGTGCCGGCGCTGTCTTCGCATTGACCGGCGACGTATACCGCGCCCGCGAGGTCCACGGCGACCCCTGAGGCAAGGTCCATCCCGTCCGCCTCGTTATAGCGGCGGACCCACTGCTCTACCCCTTCTGCGCTATACTTGATGACCACGAAGTCGTAGCCCGTCAACGGGTCGATGTCCGAACCTGCGGCATAGACGTTGCCGGTCCGGTCGACGAAGATTGAACTGGGAGCTTCGATCGAGCGCGGCGCATGCTGGTAGAATCTAGCCCACAGTGTGTCACCGGCAGGACTGAACTTGACGGAAGCGAGTCGCGATGTTGAGTCGGGTCCTTCGCTGACGCCGATGGCATACACATTGCCGGCGCTGTCCGTCGCGGCTGCGACCGGGTAGTCGACCCGGGTTCCGCCCCGGAAATAGCTGACCCACTGTTCATTGCCTGCCGCGTCGTACTTGACGACGGCGAAGTCCAAACTCGTCACCGGGTCGGAGACTCTCCCGACGACATAGATGTTGCCCGCCGCGTCCAGTCCCATGCCGACGGCTTCGTCATTCGAGTGCGCCGTGCCGTCAAGGAACCTGGCCCACACCGTGTCACCGCCGGGCGTGTACTTCACGGTAGTGATGTCGGCCTGTGTGCCGGAACCGCTAGTCGTGCCAGCCACATAGACACCGCCCCCCGGGCTGACTGCGATGCCGGCGGCGGAGGTCGTGAAGTTTGCCTGCCGGTCGTAGAACGCAGCCCAGCGGAGCACCCCGTCTCCGGAGTACTTCAGCGTGGTAATCCGGGTATGCACGCCACTGACGTAGCTCTGACCGGTGACGTAGACGTTACCCGAATCGTCGAGGGCGATGGCACGGGCGACGTCGCGCTGGTTGTCTGGACCGTTATACAGCCGCATCCAAGCAGTATCGACTTGGCAATATAAAAGAGTAGGAAGGAGAGCGCAGATAGTAGTGAGAACTAAAGACGATAACTTAAAGTTCTTCATTTTTCCTCCTTATGATTGTTTTGATACACCCAATTAGAAATCTCTTGGTAAGAGATTGCTTTCCCAAATTCTTGAGTTATCCCTGTCTTCATTCGGTAATTTCTAACGGGGCATAACCCCAAAAGCCTTTTATTTATGATATTAAACTTATCCTATCTTGCAACAATCAACTTTTTGATTATTGTTTCGGTTCCTAAGTTTAAGAAATAAATACCCGGGTTTATTTCTTTTAGCGATATTTTCAGCTCTGTGTCATTACGAGTCGGTTGAAAGTCGGACGCAGCAATCTCTTTAACTACTTTTCCTGACACATCAAAGATTTTAATTTCTTTCACGGATAGCGGAACGCGGACACGAATCACGGTTTTAGCCGGGCTCGGATAAATCTCTGGTGTTAGGCGTTCGGCTTTAAGCGTTGTGCGTTCCTCAATCCCAACTGCAGTAAGACCAATGCGTGTCTTGTAGATGCGACCAGTTAAAGCGGAGTTAAAACCAGCGCACCAAACATCAACCGAATCACCCACCCGTTTGTAATCAATTCCTTTCATCTCTGCTCCGGTATTTATGTCCATTCGCCAGGAATCGCCCCCATCGGTCGTTGAATAAATCGCACCAACACCAGTAAAGTGATTACCACCAACGGCAAACCCTAATGTCTCATTGAGAAAGAGTACCGCACGTATCGGTTCCGGTGTCTCAATCAATCGGTTTGACCAGATTATTCCACCATCGGTGGTACGGTGTAGCCAGCCTTTGACCGGTGCAGAAATTTGTCCGCCACCGGTCCATCCGTGCAGTGTATCCGGAAATGAAACACCGCCATCAAACACCGGGTCAGCTGAAGGCTGAACCGACCAGTTCAAACCAGCATCGCTGGAATGGCAGAAACTGATTCCAGTAAGATAACAATTTCCATCATTACGAAAAGTGAAATTACCTTCAAACCAGCCGTGCGAAGGGTCAATCTGGACATAACTCCAATCGCTTGGATTCTGTCCACCGTTGTCCGTGCGCCAGATACCACCGTTCCAGCCAACCGAGATTATTCCATGAACCGAATCGGCGAATCGGACCCGGCTAACCCATTCAGCCGAATCAAGCGTAACAATTGTATCCCAGCTGGTACCAGCATTGGTGCTCCAACGATAAATACCGGTTCCCGCCGTATTGTTAAACCCGGTCACAATAACTTTCTGCTGGTTCAAGGCGTGCACGCCATACCAGTAATATGGAAAACCGAGATTCATGATGCGGGTCCAAGTATTTCCGGAGTTGGTTGTTTTGTACACAATGCCGAGTTCGGCTGATGCGTAGCCTACACTGTCATCGGCAAAAGAAAGGTCAGTAAACACGGCATTAGCAAAGGAACCTTGCAGCTGCCAGGTGAAACCAGAATCGGGCATTACTGGTCGAAAGTCCAGTGATTGGTAATTTGATGGGCAGTTGAAACCAGCAACCGGTATCTGAGCTATCACCGCACCATTTAGCTCTATATTTTTAACCATTGCTGAATCCCGCCCTTCCCGGATTGCCCGCAGAAACGAAGGGCGGGATGAACCACAATTTCCATATTGGTGAAACGTAACACCATTAACTTGAGTGAAGACAATTACTGCAATAGTTATAAGTAAATATATTCCTTTAGAAACCGGCTGGTTATTTCGGTTCGAATTCATCTAATACACCACCTTCTATTACTATTTTTCTTAAGTAAAATTGTATATTAAACAACCTAAATTAACCGAAAAAATCGAGCAGGTCAAGAGCAGATATTAACTAAACTGTTGAGTAAGATTTCTTGCAAGTCTGGTTGATTTATTTTTAGTTTCTTGACATTGTTAAGGTAAGTCTAATAATATTAATAATGCTTAAAGACAAAATCCAAGAAGCACCGGAACGCCCGGGTGTCTATTTATTAAAAGATAAACGAGGCAAAATTGCCTATGTCGGCAAGGCGCGAAATCTAAAGGACCGCTTACGCGCCTATACTACCACTAAAGAAGACCCAAGAATCGCTGCTTTAATTTCCCGGGCAACCGATTTGGATTATATCGTCACTAATTCCGAAGTCGAAGCCTTAGTCTTAGAAGAAAATTTAATAAAAATTAATAAGCCAAAATATAATGTCCGATTAAAGGACGATAAAAAATTTCCTTATCTTAAAATTACGGTGCAGGAAAAATATCCGAGAATATTCCCGACCCGGAATTTAAGACCAGACGGTTCAATTCTTTTTGGACCATTTACTTCAGCCAAAGCATTAAGAAAGGCAATAAAGGGCGTGAAACGAATCTTCCAAATCCGAACCTGTAATAAAAGATTGCCCTGTCCAATACCTTTAAGACCCTGTCTTAATTTTCCGATGAATCGGTGTCTTGGGCCATGTCGGGGCACCGTACCGGAAGAATTATATCGGGAACGAGTTAACAGTGTGATTGCCTTTCTTTCCGGTAAATCGGATAAGATAAGTGGCGAATTGGAAAAGAAAATGTTTGAGGCTTCGGCAAATGAGGATTTTGAAAAAGCTGCCATCATCCGTGACCAGTTAATGGCGTTAAGAGAAATAATGCGAAACCAACCCGCCGTCTTTAAAGATAAGCTCGCCCGCGATATCTTCGGTTTAGCCCGAACCGACACTTTAGCCTTTGCGACAAGATTCAAAGTGCGTGAAGGTAAACTTTCGGGCAAAGAAGAATATCCTTTGACCTTAACGCGCGGGACTAAAGACAGTGAAATATTGGAAAGTCTGCTCCGTTCGATTTATACCCATACTTTTGATTTGCCAGATGAGGTGATACTGCCGGGAGAATTAAACGCGGAAATGACTCAACCACTCATTCAGTGGTTCAAAGAAAAAAGAGAGCGGACGGTAAAAATTTATCAACCAAAAAGAGGGGAGAAGATTCGGTTATTGAATTTAGCCAATAGCAATGCCGATGTGGGATTGGCTGAGATTGTGCCGGTGCCGAAGATTCACCAGGCAAATCTGGATTTACAGTATTTTTTGGGTTTAGACAAACCGCCCAGAATTATAGAGGGGGTTGATATCTCTAATATCGCAGGAAAAAGTGCAACTGGCTCCATTGTCGTTTTTCATGATTATTATTCCTATAAACCGGACTACCGTCTTTTCAAAATAAAAACCGTGGCTGGTCCTAATGATTATGCAATGATGGAAGAAGTATTAAACCGAAGAGTGAAACGGCAAATTAAAGAGAATAAGTCATTAGCCGATTTAGTTCTGGTTGATGGGGGTAAAGGACAGCTTTCAACGGCAATTCGGGCCTACAAGGAGGTTGTAGGAGGGATTTCCCAGTCCCGACCTGAAGGTTCTATCGAAATGCCAGCTTTCTTAGCTTTTGCCAAAAGGACCGATACTTTATATTTTGAAGATGGCAGAGAGATTTCGATTCCAGCCTCTTCTTCAGCATTAAAGCTATTAAAAAGAATTCGGGATGAAGCGCATCGGTTTGCGATTACCTATCATAAGAAATTGCGGGGCAAAACTTTGTTTGCCTCCGAACTTGATGGTTTAAGCGGTATTGGTGAAAAGCGAAAGATTGCGTTAATCCGTTATTTTGGCAGTTTAGAAAAGTTGAAGTTAGCCACAGTTGAGGAAATCGCCAAAGTCAAACTAATCGGCAAATCCTTTGCCGAAAAGATTTACGAGTATCTGCACAGCTAAGAACTTTTTAATTAAGGTTAAATAGTACTCTCTATCTTAGAACAATTCTTTTAGAAATTAACCGTCTATATTCGTTTTTTACAAAAGAAATGCCCGGGTTAAGTGATGAATTTTATTTGTGCCGACTCCAGTTCATGTCTTGATCAATTCAAGTTCAAGGTGCCCAGCGACTGAGGTCCGCCGGGTTCATTACGAGCCGAGATAGCAGATTTTCAATGCGCCTACGTGCCTCAGCGTTTCGGTTGCCGGGATGTAGGTAACCAAGGTCGAACGGCTCCAGCTCTAGCGCGAACCGGATCCGCGGGTGAAAGACCAGCGACCGATCTGCACCGTGGTACTGCACCGGTGCCACAAACACACTGGCGATGTTGTAGCCGAACATCGAACCTTGATGGCCGGTGGTCACAACACTGCCGGGATAGGGCTGTTCGTAGTACTTAGCATCCGGCGGCACATACCCGGGCGACTCGGCGTCCGAGACCGTCATGGCCGGCTGGACCGGATAGACGTTGTACGTGCCCAGCGTGTCGGACTCAAGCTCCTGAACGGTCAAGCCGATTACCCGCATGTCCGGCGGCACCACGAACTGCGCGATCGCAATCGGCAGCGAAGGCGCGCCGACTTCCCAAGTGCTCGTGAGTCGCTCCAGCGATACTACCGTCATACTGTTCCGCTCATTGAGTCCGAGCCGGGTCCGGTCGAAGGTCATTTCGCCGCTAATGGTCAGTGCCAGTACGAACGTAGCGGCCGATAGAACAAAAACGACAGTTCTCTTCATTTTCTCACTCCTCATTTATTTTCACAATTCGCCCGACGAGCCGAAAGGAGCGGTCCGTCGTTCGCAGAAAGTAGACTCCAGGGGGAACACGACTCAAGTTGTTCGTTCCGGGCTGAAGGTGCATGACGGTTCGGCCCAGGATATCGGTCATCGTCAATGTGACACGACCGGCAAGCACAAGGCTGCCGGAAACATGGCTGGGCAAGACCGCACTCCTCGTCATTCCGACGCCACCGGGCGGGTCCGCGACACCGGTCAGGACCGGAAGCCAGATCGGCATGCACGGCTCGCCGAACAGGTTCAGGTTGTACATGCACCAGCGATCCGGTTCGCTCGTGTCAGCCAGGGGAACCAGCGAAGCCTGGGTCTGAGCGAACTGTTCCAGTGTAGCCGGACCGCCGGAGAAGATGAACTGCAGGAAGCGCTCGCCCTGGAGCGCGGACAGCGTCCGCTGCGGGTTCTGACCGGCGTCCCGACCATAGAGCCCGTAGCGCGCATTGGCCAGTCCGGCCACCGCACCGCCGTTGGGTGCGTCAAGCGCATACTCGATCACGCAGTCGGTCGTGTCGAAGCAGCCGGTGAAACAGCCGAACGACAGAAGCATAATCGTGTAGTTATTGCCGTTAGTCAGGGTGCGCAGCTCGTCGCGACTGATGGTCAAGCCATGGCGTAGCCAGCCTGCCCCGATACGGCTCGCATCGCAGTGTTCCATGTGCACGAACAGGTGCGGACCGGCGTTCAAAGCATTTTGGATTGCCGCTTTGTGATTGCCGGAGCTGTACTCGTAGACCTTGGTGCACGGCCGCAGTGCCGGCGGGATGAGCGTCGCGTCATAGAACTCCGACGTACTGTAGCCGAAGGTCGAATCGTCAATGTCAAAACCGGTCAGCAGCACATTAGCAAGGTAGGGTGCGGTTGAATCCGAGCAGTAGGTCCGGAACTTGGCAACCATCTGGTCGGCGCCGGCGGTGCCCGAGGCCGGCAGCCGACCGACGAAAACATCAGGGTAGAGGTCCACTGAGTCCGCCGCTTCGCCGAAGATTGTATCGCCATCCGCGTTCCAGTCACCGTCCAGATCTGAGTAGTACAGGTCCGACGGCATCAGCAGAGTAATGCTGCCCCACCAGCAGCGCGCCCAGACCTGACGACAAGGCACGAACTCAGCATCACCGCCGAGCAGGACGTGCGTCGTGCCCCAGTTCTGGTATGCATAGCGGATGAAGTTGCGGATTTGCTCCGGGTTGTCGCGACCGGGATAGTGCCCGTAGATGTCCTCCACGGTCACGGCCGTGTCGTTAAGCCCGAGTTCAGTCTCGAGGAACTGCCCAAGCGGCGCGAAGCTGGAGACGAATGGGCCGGTGGTGATGGTGACGTGGTCATACTGTTGGGCAGTGGCCAGAGCAACGAATAGCAGGATGGTCGCGCAGAACGTGCACTTCATGGCATAATTCTACCTGACAACGACGACCTTGGCAATATTCATCGCCGGGCGTCCGGAAAGCTGACTAATGAATGCTAACTGCTCTTTTATGAAGTACACACCCGGTGTGAGATTTCGGATATCGTTCACGCCAGCATGAAGTTCTAAAACCTTACGACCTGAAATGTCGAACAATTGGTTTGTGACCGGTGCCTTATCGCCTGTGCTCTGCGATAGCATCAGCACCCCGCGGACAATGTTCGCGCCTTTTCGCCCGGGTGATACAGGTACTTTTGACTCCTTAATCTCGAGTGGGTCGTAGTAGTGGAGTGCGACCCGGGCGCCGAGGGTCCGATACCCGAACGCCCAGCCATGCGTGCCGGAGTTGAACGAAACGGTATAAAGCGGTACGTCGGGCGGGTTGGGCACAAACTGCTCGAGATGCCACGAATCCTGGACACAGTGCAGAATCGTACCTGAGTCACCAACCGCCCAAGCCTCACAACTGGTGCCCGCAATAGCCAGTCCGTACAAGTTCCGAGTGGTAGGCGACGGCACCTGAGTCCACATATCCTTAAAGCAGCAAAGAATGGTTCCGGCATTGCCCACTGCCCAGCCTTCCGTGTTGGATTCCATTGCCACCCGCCGCAGAGTGTTCGTGGTCGGGCTCGAAATTTGAGTCCAGACCCCAGTATCACAGCGAAAGATTGCGCCCGAATCGCCGACCGCATAGGCTTTGCCGACCCAGGTAGCGGCGAGACCTAGGATAATCCGCCGGGTAGTCAGGGCTGAATCAATCTGCCATGCGCTATTAGCGTACTTTATCACTGGATGCTGCGTGACCGGAGCCGCCCCGCCGGCAAACCCGGTTGTGGAATCGGCAAATGCCACTACCTGCAGACTCCGGTCGAACGGTTCCGGCTGCTGCTGCCAATGTTGTCCGTTCCAGCGATAGACCACTCCGTCCGGAAAATTGAACTGCTCGCCCACTGCCCAGGCTTGAGCCCCGGCAAAACATATGTCGTAGACCAGCTGGTTGCGAACCGTATCAGCAAGGACCCAGTTCACACCGTCCCAGTGGAGGAAACCGTACAGGTAGCTACCAGCCGTTCCCGCTGCCCAGGCAAAGCTGTCACTCTCCACCGCCACCGCACTGACCGGATAATTGAACTCGACCTGGTGCCAAGCCGGTTCAGCCCAGACGCTCAACGCACAGCCGAGCATCAGCCAACACGCTAATCTAAACATTGCGTCCTCCGTTGCCAGTCATTGACTAAAGGAAATAGTAAGTAAGCAAACATATAAAATAATATTAATCTTTTCATTGTTCCTCCATTCTTTATAAAGTTAGTATTCCTAGAAACCATAAATTAAAATTCATCAAATGTCAATACGAGCTTTGCTGCATACCTCGTGTTAATCTTGTGAAATAGTGTGGTTATTCTAATCTCTGTAGTCACTCTTAGAATCGCGCAATCTCTTTACCAAACTATTGACTTAAGTCCGAGTTTTAGTAAATTGGGTTTATGCATTGATTGAATGAGGATTAAATGAAAAAGTTTAAGTTTTCATCTATATTTTTAACTGTTCTCTGCTCCCTCCTCCCTGCTCCCTTATATTGCCAGTGGTTAGAAGAGACTATCCCAGTCGGAGACAATCCTCGGCCATTGGTCTATAATTCTACCGACAACAAGGTATATTGCGCTAATCTGTATAGCAATAATGTGACGGTGATTGATGGTGAGACTGATTCGGTGATTACAACCATCACGGTCGGAATACAGCCTTATGCCTTGGTCTATAATTCTACCAACAACAAGGTCTATTGCGCTAATCAGAGTAGCAATAATGTGACAGTGATTGACGGTACGTCTGATTCAGTGATTGCAACCATTACGGTCGGAGGCTGGCCTTATGCTTTATTCTATAATTCTATGAACAAGAAGGTATATTGTGCTAATTCTACAAGCGATAATGTGACGATAATTGATGGTGCGTCTGATTCAGTGATTACAACCATTATGGTCGGAGGTGGTCCTAGTGCTTTTGCTTGGAATCCGATTCAGAATCGGACCTATGTCGCAAATTATTGGAGCTTCACTGTCTCAGTAATTCGGGATTCGATTATATCCGGAATCGAAGAAACTACGAACCCAAACACTATAGCCTTAATGCAAGAAATCTATCCGAATCCGGCGAAAGGCGTGATTCGTGTCCGTGTTCCGTTATCCGTGAAAGAAATTAAAATCTTTGATGTGTCGGGAAAGTTGATAAAAGAGATTGCTTCTCCGCCCAAGGCGGATCGCAATGACAGTGAAACAAGAATAGTTCTGAAAGGTATAAATCCCGGAATCTATTTCTTAAGACTCGGCAAGGATACCAAAAAGTTTATTGTTACAAGATAGAATACCAATGTCCTAAAAATTAGATTTAACACCCTCACCCAGCCTCTCCCATCGAGGGAGAGGGTTTTCTAAAAGGCTACCCCTTAGCCTATCCCCGATACTACCACCTGCCCTACCCCGTATGCTAACCGGTAGGCTACACCTGAGTCTAACCTCTAAGCTACCCGGCAGGCTACGACTGGGGCTAGCCCGGAGACTACTCCCTATACCGCTCCCTATACCGTGTGGGGGATAGCCTAGGACTAGGGTGGGGCTAGCCCATACTAATTGTATATTGACATTTCATACCTACTATATATAGTGGTTATCCATTTAACCTATTTAACTATAAGAAGTTAATAAAATCACCTATAAAATACGTAATTTCAATCCGATATTAAGAATTTCCTTATTTTACGACACTGCTGTCCCAACGTTGAAAATAATTTAGTTTGCAATTGATTGATTAGCAATATGATATAGCGCAATAATAGTTTTTCCGATTTGAGTTTCCATTTATACTTGACCACTCACGGAACGATAACTTAACAAAAAGGAGTGGTCAATGAATGCAGGGAAAACAATATTTGCTCAAATCCTCGATTTTCTCCCATACTATGAATTTAATAAATGTGTAAAACGGTACAAAGGCAATTACAAGGTAAAGAACTTTACCTGTTTAAATCAATTTATTGCACTAGCTTTTGCTCAATTAACCTATCGGGAAAGCCTTCGTGATATTGAAGCGTGCTTGTGGGCAACCAGATCAAAACTGTATCATATCGGAATTAGAGGCAGGGTTTGTCGTAATACCTTGGCTCATGCTAATGAGCAACGCGATTGGCAGATTTATGGTGATTTTGCCCAAGTATTGATTGGCATTGCTAGAAACTTGTATGCTGACGATGAGTTTGGTGTAGAATTGAAAGAAATGGTGTATGCTTTTGATTCGACCACCGTTGATTTATGTTTGGAATTATTTCCCTGGGCGCAATTCCGAAAAACCAAATCAGCTATAAAAATTCATACTCTTTTAGATCTACGCGGCAATATCCCTGTATTTATCAGCATTACCAAAGGCAACGTCCATGATGTAACTATCCTTGATATTTTAACCATAGAAGCTGGTTCATATTACATTCTAGACCGAGGCTATCACGATTTCGCCCGTCTCCATAATATACACTCAGCCCAAGCGTTCTTTATCACCCGAGCTAAGACTAACACTCAAACCAGAAGGTTATATTCATTTCCGGTTGATAAAAATTCTGGCGTCATCAGTGATCATATAGTAGTGTTTGCCAATTACTATGCCTCAAAGGATTACCCTGATAAGTTACGACGGGTTCGTTTCTATGACAAAGCCGCTGACCGGCGTTTTGTATTTTTAACCAACAATTTTCCCCTTCCGGCAGATACTATTGCTAAGCTGTTCAAATGCCGTTGGCAGATAGAACTATTTTTCAAATGGATAAAACAGCATCTGCGAATCAAGGCTTTTTACGGCAATTCGGAAAATGCAGTTAAAACTCAAATTTGGATTGCTGTCTCGGTTTATGTTTTGGTTGCCATCATAAAAAAACGACTGAAAATAGAGGCCGGGCTCTACAGTATTTTACAGGTTTTGAGTATAACGCTATTTGAAAAAATCCCGCTTTCTCAAGTACTTACAGATGTTAACCTTCAAGAAAAAGTTGACGATTTCATTAACCAATTGAAACTATTTGACTAATATTGGGACAGCAGTGATTTTACGAGACTTTTAATCTTAATAAAAGAGAGGTTCTTCTCCAATTAGGTTGCAAGACTTAAGATGGGCGGTTTGCATAGAAACATGTTAAATTATTAATCTTCAATCTGTTATTACAAAGCAAACAAACAAAGACAGTTTATAGCAATAAGAATATATATAACTAATCACCGATAGGTTATAAGCAACTTCATTTTAAGGCGTTAGCGGTGTTCCTGTGTCTGAAAACTGCAACTTATTTGGAGATGAGCCAAAAGAGAAAAAGAGTCGGATGAATATGCCCCTTGGGTAAAAATACCAAATTCCAAAATTTTAAATCTCTGCGGTTTAAATAAAACTGAGTTCGATTTTATCGATTGGGATTATCTTATCGCCTGCTCGGTGATTTTATCGAAGAAATGAATCTTTTCGGAATTGATATAGAAGTTTATATTTTCGGTAACAGTTGGCTGATAACGGGCAGGAACCCGAACCATCAACCGGTTGCTGGCTGCCCTTAAATATACAATCGTTTCATTACCCATCGGCTCGGTCATTTCAACCGACGCCTGAAACTTCGGCAGATTTCTACCGCCGTCATTTAATAAGATATCCTCGGGTCGAATACCCATAATGATATTTTGATTGATATAAGGACCAAGCTTTAGAATAAATTGTGAAGATAATTGAACCCCAAAAACATTGCCATCAAACATTATTTTTGGTTCATTCTTTATGACGCCTTCGACAAAATTCATCGGTGGGCTGCCAATAAAACTTGCTACAAACTTATTGACCGGTGCATCGTATAATGTCATCGCATCGCTAATTTGGAGTAGTTTGCCGTCTTTCATCACCCCAATTCGCTGACCGAGCGTCATCGCTTCGACCTGGTCATGAGTAACATAGAAAACTGTGGTCTGGAGTTTTTTTTGAATTTGTGACAACTCAGCCCGCATCTGCACCCGTAATTTAGCATCAAGATTAGATAGCGGCTCATCAAAGAGGAAGACTTTTGGATTACGTACAATCGCCCTGCCGACTGCTACTCTTTGCCGTTCACCGCCGGAAAGGGCTCGGGGCTTACGATTCAAAAGATGGCTGATATTAAGAATTTTTGCGGCTTGTGAAACGCGATTCTCAATTTCGCCTTTAGCGAATTTGCGCATCTTAAGACCAAATGCCATATTATCAAAAGCGGTCATATGGGGATAAAGTGCATAATTTTGAAAGACCATAGCAATGTCCCGGTCTTTGGGCGGTACATCGTTGACCAGGCGGTCGCCAATAAAAATTTTGCCTTTGGTTGGTTCTTCTAATCCGGCAATCAATCTTAAAGTGGTGGATTTGCCACAGCCGGAAGGACCGACTAAAACAAAAAATTCTTTGTCCTTAACTTCAAAAGTTATATTGTCGACTGCGTTAACATTCTTTTCGTAGATTTTACTAACTTGGTCGAAAAAGACCCGACTCATTGAATCAGGGGTTAGGGATTAGGGACTGGCGGCTGGCGAAGAGTCGTTGACTCCTAATACCTGCTTTTTGTTCCAGGTAATATCTAAAATCTTGCTAATAACATCTTTTAAATCTTTTCGTGATACTACCATATCGACAAAACCATGTTTTAAGAGAAAATCCGAACTCTGAAAGCCTTCCGGTAATTTTTCGCCAATGGTTTGCTCGATTACGCGCGGACCGGTAAAACCCAGAATTGCTCCGGGTTCAGCAATAATAATATCACCCAAAGAAGCATAGGATGCCATTACACCGGCAAAAGTCGGATTGGTAACAATTGAAATATAGGGAACTTTGGCTTCGTGCAATAATGCCAGTTCGGCTGAAGTCTTTGCCATCTGCATCAAAGAGAAAATACCTTCTTGCATCCGGGCGCCACCTGAGGTTGAAATAATAATCACCGGAATTCGTTCTTTTCGGGCTAACCGGATCGATTGGGCAACTTTTTCGCCGACCACCGAACCCATACTGCCGCCGATAAAATTAAAATCCATTACCCCGAGCACGACGTCTTTTTCATTAATTTTGCCTTTACCATAGCTGAACCCTTCTTTTAAGGAGGTTTTGGCTTGGGTTTCTTTGATTCGTGCGTCATAATTAGGAAAGCCGAGCGGATTGACCGGTACCATGTCGGTGTCAAATTCTTCGATTTTACCCTGGTCTAATAAGAGTTCGATATACTGCCGGCTAGAGATTCGGAAGTGGTAATTGCAGCGCGGGCAGATAAAGAAATTTTTCTCTAAGGTTTTCCGATAGAGGATTTCGTGGCAGGAATCGCACCGCTGCCATAAGCCATTCGGTATTTCCATCTTACGGTCAGTACCCTTTGGTCGCGGGACTCTTTGGGCTTCATCGGTTTTTTCACTTCGCATCGGTCAAGTATAGATAAGGATTTTAAGGTGTCAAGTGCCTGAGGCACATCTCGGGACTGCTTTAAGCAGTCAATCCTTTTTAAACAAATCTAAGAACCGGTCTTCGTACATTTCAAATAACCCCCAGCGGTCGAGTTCTTTTTTTAATTCTAATGCTTTTTCCCGACTGGTTTTGGCTTCGCGGAAAAGACGTTCAATCTTATTTAGGACGTATTGAGAAATCTGTTCTTCGCCGGGTCGTTCCCGTTCTTTTTCTTTAATTCCGAGCATATCCTGAATATGGCTCTCAATCTGTTCCATTCGAGCATCAGACTGAACCGTCATCAAATCGAGTTCAGTAAAGTCCACTTTGGTTCCTGAAATTTGCGTAAATATATCAACCAAAGCGCGCCCGGCACGGGGATTGGGAAAGCCAGTAGCGTAAATCGGCATCGTTGCTAAGATACAAATTGCTTCAATCCCTTTTTCTTTGGCGTAACCTAAAAGCAGTCCGTTAAGACCGGAAATTGAGCCCTCATCCATGGTTTTTATTCGATATTGTTTGAGTAAATCTAATCCTGTTTTCATATTGGCTACTCCATAAAGCTGAACTGGCTCTCGATAAGAAACTGGAATTGGAAATGCTGCACCGGAAAATATTTTAATCACACCCAATTCTTGTATAAAATTTAAAATCTCTTGGACAAAATTAATGCCTAATTTCCCGGTGAACTGAATTTCATTTTCCAAAAGAATAACATCCGGTTCGCTTCGGAAATAGAAAATGCTTTTAGGCGGCGGGGAAAGTTCTACAATTCCATCTTTAACGTTGATTCCATCGGGTGCATAAAAGGGGGCGGTATCGATTTGGGCGAATTCTTTCATCGCTAACTTCTTTCGTAGATAACTGATGGCACTTAAAGCAACATTGCCCATTCCGGGCCAAGCGGCAAACATTATCGGCTTGGCGAGTTTAATTGGTTTGGTCAAATGGATATTCAGTTTAAATCTCCATTTATCTATTTAACAAGAATAATTTAAAGCAATATTTAATTGTCAATCCTGTAAGAAATTTCAAATTGGATCAAACCATCATGAAAAAGTTTAAATCCAATCTTATTGTATAAGAATTTTTAATGGGGTCAAGTTAAGAGCTCTTTATTCTTTATTGCCCCGGCTGCTTCTTTGATTTCTTCCAAGATAGTGGAGTGGGAGACTCGAATTTCCCAATAGGCATAAAAGGAACCTAAGAGCAAACAAAGCATCCCAATAACGAATAGAATTAAAGCCAGATGATTGCCTATGGATTGCGAAAAAACGGAAAGCCCAATACCAAAGGAAGTAAGAATGAAAAATAGTATTGCCAGAAATAGCGCAGCCGAGGAACGTTTCAAAATCAAAGCTCGATATACCATCATTTCAATTTGACGTTTAATGCTCTCTTTTCGCGGTTGGGTTAACTCATCGCCCAGGGCACGTAATTCAGCATTTAAGATTCGAATTCGGTCAATAACTCTGCCTAATTTACTCACTAAAGCCATTATTAATAGTCCGCAACTTGAAATCATTACGGCAGGTGCAATCATGGTTTGAATTAACTGAGTAATGGCAATGTTCATAAAGATATCTCCTTATTCAAATTTTTATTTTGCCACCACCATAACTCTAACCGTCAGATCGGTTGGTGGCGAAAAAGTACCATGGTGATAAAATTTGACTTCGGTAAAACCAGAATCTTGAAGCAAAGCCTGAACATAAGGCAGTTGGTAACCACGTTCCTGATGGGTTTCTTCGAAAGAGCGATTTTCGTTTTTAATATAACAAGTAAGGTGAAGCGTGGAAATCTCGGTTTTTTCATCATAGACGTTTTGCCAAATAGAATGAATATTTCCAGCTTCTCTTATCGTTTCGCGGTTACCCCAAAAGACCGATAAACCATAACTGGTATTCATATCAAAAACAAACAGCCCATTTTTTTTCAAGGCAACACGTATGCATTGAAAACAGCGTTTTAAATCATCCCCGGTCAGAAGATAATTAATACTATCATAAAGACAAATTGCCGCATCGACTGGTTCGGGAAGAGTAAAATCACGGATGTCAGTTTGATAAGTGGTAATGTCATATTCGCGGCTCTTTTTTTGGAGGACTTCAAGCATCGCATTAGAGAGGTCAACTCCAATCATTCGGTAGCCACGCTTGGCAAAAAGAATGGTTGGAATACCGGTGCCGCACGCTAAATCAAGAATTGTTTTGGGCTTGATTTTGAAGTTTTTGAAAATCTTTTCGATATATTTTACCCAATTTTCGTAATCGACGCATTTGAGCATAAAATTATCATAGCAAGAGGCAAACTCGGTGAAAGGAACAACCTTATTAGTCACGTTATTACTATAACCTTAAGCAATGAATTGTCAACCCACAGCTATGGATAGTTGCGGGTCAACTCTAATGCGCCGGTCCAAATATCACCACTATTGACAATGGTAACTTTAGCTTTATGATAAAACTAATATTAATTAGATGCTACTCAAGTTATAACAAATATTATCTTTTTGATTAAACAGAGCTAAATTGTAAAAACGGAGGAAGAGTGAAAAAAGAAAACAATAAGATTGAAACTTTACAGCAATTTGTAGTGCCGAAAGAAAAACTGCGTTGGCATTGTGACCCAAAGAGCTTAGGATTCAAGACAACTGAGGAACTATCTGTCTGTACTAAAATTGTTGGACAGCATCGGGCGGTCGATGCACTAAGACTCGGCTTGGAAATTGAGAGTTTGGGCTATAACATTTTTGTTACCGGACCGGTCGGAACCGGTCGAACCACTACGGTTAAATGTCTTTTGGATGAAATCGAAAAAGATAAAAAGACGCCGGATGACAAGTGCTATGTCAATAATTTTCGTAACCCGGATATGCCAAAATTGATTCGGTTGCCTGCCGGAAAAAGCCGAAAATTCCAGAAGGATATGGATAATTTTATTGACTATCTGGTAAAAAATATTCCTTTAATCTTGGAAAGTGAACGGTATCAGAAACGAAAGACTGAAATCGTCGAGAGTTTTAAAGAAAAAGGAAGCGCTAAGGTTCGAGAATTTGAGAAGAAAGTAGCCCAGGCTGGTTTTACCTTAGTCCAAACCGTTCCTTTTGCCCGACCCGAACTGGTTCCGGTGGTTGAAAAAACCCCGGTAAAATTATCGGATTTAGCCGCCGCGGTCGAAGAAGAAAAGATGCCGAAAGAGGAATACGAAAAAATTAAAGCGAAATATTTTGAGCTAACCGAAGAACTGGGTGCTATCTTTAAGGAAATTCGTGACTATGAGAAAAAAACCAGAGACGAGCTGATTAATTTAGACCAGGATATGATAAAACCAGTGGTATCAGAACGAATTAATGAAATCCGCGAGCATTATAAAAATGAAAAAGTCAATGAATACCTAAGCGAGATAGAAATCAGCATTTTAGAAAATCTTGACCTGTTCCGAGAAAAAACACCAGAACAGCCAACGCCTTTTCCGATGCCGGCAGGCGACCCGTTCTTGGAATACCGGGTGAATGTAATTGTGGATAACACCGAAGAGAAAGGTGCACCAGTCATATTTGAGACTATGCCAAGCTATAAGAATCTTTTCGGTGGCATCGAACGAGTTTGGGACCGCAGTGGGCAGTGGCGTGCCGATTTTACCCAAATCAAAGCTGGTTCAATTTTGCGGGCGGATGGTGGTTATTTGATAATCGAAGCTTTAGATGCTTTAATTGAACCAGGAGTTTGGCCGGCTTTAAAAAGAACTCTTCGAAACCGAGTTATGGAAATACAGAGTTATGATCCTTATTCATTCTTGGCGCTTTCCGCCTTAAAGCCAGAACCGATCGAAATCTCAGTGAAAGTGATTATGATTGGTGACGCCGATGTCTATTCCTTGCTTTACTCTTACGATGAAGATTTCGCAAAAGTCTTCAAAGTTAGGGCAGATTTTGACTGGACCATGGACTTGAATACCGAAGCTTTAATACAATACGGAACCGTGATAAAAACCATCGCCCAAAAAGAAAAACTAAGACCTTTTGACCAATTTGGCGTAGCTACCGTTGTTGAATACGGTGTTCGCCTGGCCGGCAGAAAAAATAAAGTTTCGACTAAATTCAATATTATTTCCGATATCCTAAAGGAAGCCAGCTATTGGGCCGGTAAAGAAAATTCAAATGTTGTAACCCAAAAGCATGTTGACAAAGCGATTGAGGAGAGAATTGACCGTGTCCGATTGATTGAAGAAAAGATTCAGGAAATGATTGACCAGGGATTGATTTTGATTGATACTGAAGGAAGTGTTATCGGTCAAGTTAATGGTCTTTCGGTATATGACACTGGTGAGTATTCATTCGGGCGGCCTTCCCGAATTACGGCTAAGACTGCGGTCGGAACCTCCGGGATTATTAATATTGAACGGGAAGCCCAACTTTCCGGTCGGATTCATGATAAAGGAGTGCTCATTCTATCTGGTTACTTACGGGATAAATACGCTCAAGATAAACCTTTAGTGATGAGTGGTAGTATCTGTTTTGAACAATCTTATGGCGGAGTCGAGGGTGACAGCGCATCATCCACTGAAATCTACGCTCTGTTGTCCAGCTTAGCTGAATTACCAATACGTCAAGATGTCGCAGTTACTGGTTCAGTTAATCAAAAAGGTGAGATTCAACCAATCGGTGGAGTTAACCAGAAGATCGAGGGTTTCTACGAAGTCTGTAAGGCGAGGGGTTTAACCGGAAGACAGGGAGTAATCATACCGGTGCAGAATATTGATGATTTAATGTTAAGAAAAGATGTTATAGAAGCAATCGAGCAAGGTAAATTCCAGATCTATGCGGTGAAAAGTATTGATGAAGGCATTGAAATCCTTACCGGTGTTAAAGCGGGGGAGAAGGATAAAGATGGTAAGTATGGGGATAGTACCGTTAACTATTTGGTGAATGAGAAACTTATTGAATTAGCAGAGAATTGGAAAAAATTCCGCACCGAAGCAACCGAAGCAAAAGAAGAAAAGTAAAATTAAAGAGTTAATATCTTAAAAAAGAAAGCAAAAATTACGATTCGTCTTGCATAAGCATTGGGCGAGTCATCTCCATTGGGATTTCCGCTTGGAAAAAGATGATGTACTAAAAAGCTGGGCAGTCCCGAAAGGGTTACCGGAGAAGTCCGGCATCCGAAGATTAGCAATCCAAGTTGAAGACCATGATTTAGAATATATCAGTTTTCACGGTGTAATTCCAGAGGGCTACGGTGCGGGAAAGGTTGCTATTGACGATAGAGGAACTTACGATTTGTTAGAATTTAACCAAGACAGGATAAAGCTTGTGCTTAATGGTGAAAAGATTCGAGGAGGGTTTACGATGTATCGGGTAAAGGAAAAACGATGGTTGATTTCGCGCTGGATGGATAATTAGGCGTTTAAATTCTCTATTGACAATTTCCCATAATTGAGTAGGATTAGCACAAAAGTGCCAATGTTATCATTAACCGGTAAAACCGGTTTATGTACCAGGGTGCACTACGTGGGTTCCAATTACAATTGCGTAGTGTACCAAGAATCGGTTATCTCGGGCGAAAGATTGAACAACGATGAGATAATCGACACTTGTTCTCATAATCCTTATTTTTATGTTTCAGTTTTTGTACTTTTAACCAAGGAGGTTTAAATGAAACACAAAGCCTTCATACTATTCCTAATCATCGGCGTGGCACTTCTCTTCTCGGCGGGTTGTAAAAAGAATAAACCGCCGGAAACCCCGGATAAACCAGAGGGACGAACCGTAGTAGGGAAAAATGCATCAAATGAATATACTACTAAAGCTACCGACCCCAATAACGATGACATCAGGTATATATTTGATTGGGGTGATAGTAAATTAGATACTACTATCGATTACTATACTAGCGACAGCACAGCAAAGGCGAGCCATGCTTGGGCTGATACCGGGAGCTATTCGGTCAAGGTCCGAGCTCAAGATAAAAAAGATGCTCTTTCCGAAGATTGGTCAGAAGCACTGACGGTTTTGGTGAAAGAGAATCATGCGCCGAATACGCCTCAAACGCCCTGGGGTCCTTCGATGGGGCAACCCAATCATCAATTTACTTTCAAAACGGTAGTTACTGACCCGGATGGCGACAGCGTAGCAGTTAAATTCGACTGGGGAATAACTGGTCGAGGTTCCTGGACGAAATTCTATGCCAGTGGCGATACAATTTCCGATACGGTAACCTATTCAGTATCCGATACCGGGACCAAATCGATTAAAGTTCTGGCTAAAGATATCCTCGGTGATACATCGACTTGGTCGAATGCATTCTCGTTCCAAGTAGCGGTTGGTGCCTGGTCATTCATCCCTGGAATTACGGGTGAAGATTTTAATTCTTCACCGGCGTTAGTATTGACCGGTGGCTCAGTATCGGCTATCGTGATCGGCTGTAGTGATGGTTTTGTCTATTGTCTGGATACTTTAGGTGTGTTAAAATGGCAATACCCGCCCGATTCTGGTTTCACTGGAGATGCATTTAATGCTTCACCTGCAGTTGGGACTGACGGCGTAGTCTATATCGGCAATGAAGACGGTAAACTCTTTGCAATTAATTCCAATGGAACTGTTAAATGGGCATTTACCGTTGTTGGGGGTAACGAATTTAATTCATCGCCAGCAATTAATGAAGCAGCAAATAGGCTTTATGTCGGCTGTGAAAACGATACGCTGTATGCGATTAATACGGCGGATGGTTCACGAGTTTGGGCATATGGAGCACAAGCTGAGATTTCATCTTCACCAGCGATTGCCAGTGATGGTTCAATTATTTTTGGTGACGCGGGCGATTCGGGTCGAATCTACATTCTTAACCCAGCTGATGGTTCAGAACGACGCGTGTTCATTGCAGCTGGTCCGATTTATTCTTCGCCGGCACTTAGCGGTGGCAAAATTTACTTTGCGGCTAGCGACACTTTTTTCTACGCCCTTGATACCAATGGTGTTGATTATACAACCTATCTGCCAACATCAAGAGACGAAGTACACTCTTCGCCAACAATTGGTTTGAGTGGCGTAATATACTACGGTAGCGATGACGGAAATCTTTATGCCCTTAATTCTGATTTGACACCAGTTTCGACTTGGCAACCTCCGAATAAAGAAGAAATGCGCTCTTCAGCTGCAGTTGGTTCTGATGGTCTGGTCTATATTGTCGGTGGTGACAATTACCTCTACGGTTTCAATGCGACGACCGGAAATGAAGATTGGAGCAAGAAAATTACCACGGGTAAAGGACGAAAACAGGATGTTCTTACAGCTTCACCGGTCATTGGACCCAACGGGTGGGTTTATGCTGCTTCCGATGTCGGTGTTTATGGATTTCATCGAGGTACAACTCTGGCAAGCACTAATTGGCCAATGTTCCGACACGACGTAAGACATACTGGAAAACAACCGTAGCATTATTAACATCTAAGAGGGTTCCGAAGGGAACCCTCTTTTTTTATTGATTTCTAATTAATTTTAATAAAGAAAAGCCAAATGATTTGTAACTTTCATTAAATATAAATAAAGAAAAACGATCTGCTACTAAAAACGGATATTACCCTTGTCGTTGTTTATGTTTTGGGTCACGTTTACAAATCACCATAACCACGCCATGCCGTTTTACAATCTTGCAGTGCATGCACCGTTTTTTGATTGATGGCTTTACTTTCATTTTTAAACCTCCATTGGATTTTATTTAAAGCGATAGATAATTCTGCCTCGATTTAAATCATAAGGCGAAAACTCTATGGTTACCCGGTCACCGGGTAAGATTCGTATGAAATGCATCCGCATTTTCCCTGAAATATGAGCCAAAACCCGATGCCCATTTTCTAATTCAACTCTAAACATCGCATTAGGTAGTGATTCAATTATGATTCCTTCCAATTGGATGGTATCTTTTTTTGCCATATTCTCAGTCGAGTCTAGTTAGAATTTCCGGTTCGGATTCGGTAACGAGTACGGTATGTTCAAAATGTGCTGATGGTTTACCATCCTTGGTTCTAACTGTCCAGCCGTTTACATCGGTCCAAACCTCATAAGTGCCCAGATTTACCATGGGCTCAATGGCGAGTGTCATTCCTGGAATTAGTTTTATACCCCTGCCCGGTTTGCCAAAGTTTGGTACAGATGGTTCTTCATGTAACTGAACTCCAACGCCGTGTCCGCTAAGTTCGCGAATTACCGAGAATCCCTGTGCTTCAACATAATTTTGAATAGTATGGGAAATATCCGAAATTCGGTTTCCAGCCCGAGCCTGATTAATGCCTAAAGCTAAGGCTTTTTCGGTAGTGCTAATTAAATTTTCTAAAATTTGACTGACTTCGCCGACGCGAAAACTCTTAGCGCCGTCGGCATACAAACCGTCTTTATATACTCCAACGTCCATCTTAACAATCTCACCATTTTTGAGCTTGCGACCATTAGGAATACCATGGACAACTTCATCGTTGACACTGATGCAAACTGCTTTAGGAAAGCCACGGTAACCTAAGAAGGCTGGTTTGGCATTCTCATTAGTAATAATTTTAAAACAAAATTGCTCAAGTAGTTCCAAGGAGTTACCTTCGACAATTTCAGCTTCGATCAATTTCAAGGTCTTAGCAACAATTTTCCCGGATTTTCGCATACCGATAACCTCTTTTTCGGATTTGATAAAAACCGCCATTAGAATTAAGATTTAGATTTGTCGTTGACTATTTTAATAATTTGTTCGTGTACTAAATCTTTGCCAATCTCACCCGAAATTATTAATAATTTATTCTGCTTTTGGTAGTAAGAAATCAATTCTTGGGTTCGGCTTTTATAGACTTCGAATCGCTCACGGATAGTTGGTTCTTGGTCATCGACTCTTTGGTATAACTCACCATTACAGATATCGCAGATGCCTTCTTTTTTCGGTCGTTTAAAACTTAAATTATAAATTGCTCCACAGTTGCGGCAAACTCGGCGTTCAGTCAGTCGATGAATGATTTCGGGTAACGGTAATTCAATGAAAATTGCGATATCAACCACTTTATTGTTATCTTTTAATATTTTATCAAATCCTTCTGCCTGGACTAAAGTTCGAGGAAAGCCATCAAATACAATGCTATTCTTGTGGTGATTTTGAATAAATTTCTGGGTTAATTCCAAAACAATTGGGTCTGGTACCAGCATCCCTTGTTTAACAATATCATTGGCTTTTTTGCCAATTTCGGTTTGCTGAGCAATTTCATAACGGAACTGATCGCCGGTTGAAAAATGAACAAAACCGGTGCGTTGACATAATAGCTCTGCCTGCGTACCTTTACCGCTGCCGGGTGGACCGGATATGATAATCATTTTTTTCATTTTATACGAAGTTTAATCGATTTTTCTGGAGTGTCAAGATAAATACGCTTCAGGCGGATTAAATCTTTATTCTTTGTTTTTTCAGCCCGTCCAAAACCAAGAAGGTGAAAAATTCTTTATTGTCTTTACCAAATGAGCCATCCCGGTTTTGGGATTGGATAATGTGGGGTAACGCTTTGCCTACTTGTTGCCGGGCAATTCTTAGCTTACTTTGAGCAAGGATATTGAAGGTATGATAAAAAAATGGGATGCTGTGCCAGCTACCGTTTCGGGTTTGTAATTTAGCTAAAATCTTTACGGCATCTTGTGTTTGCTTAGACACGCGCTTAAGCGGATGGGAAACGTAGGCGCGCAAAATATTATTAGAACAAGCTAAACTGCACCATTTGCCACGGCGTTTTTTAATTACATTATCTAATGTCTTAAAGGCTTGTATTACACGTTCATCTTTTTGTTTAGTAAAGATTCCAGCGAAGTATAGTGCCGCCGCGGTTTTGACAAAACCGGCACAGCCACGATTAAATAATAAATCGTTGCGATGATAGATTTGTTGGGTGTCTTTTCGGTTAACCCGGAAGAAAAGTCCATCGTATTTAGTACCATCTCCGGAAGTGCAGCGTAAAGGTTCAGTGTCTTTTTCTAATAACCAGTCCACCGCTTTTTTGGTCCGTCCGTTGAATTTTGGCGCAAGTAGCGAAATTAAATGAAGATTCTGGATAGTGTCAACCACCGAGTCGTTCCAACTGCCATTAAGCGACTGGACTTCTATAAGTTTCGAAACAATTTGGTCGGCCTCCATTCGGGAACTTTCGGATTCCTCGCCCAACCACTTACGTCGAGCGTAAATCGCATAAGGCGATGACCCTTTCCGAAAAATTTGATAAGGATCATAACGTAACGGCGAACGTACTTCCCTTGGATGCACAAACTGCCAACTTTCTGAGGAAAGACGACGAAGGGGTTTTTTAACTGACATCAGAATAACCTCTATTCTTTATTTGGTCAACTCTTTGACCAGCCGATACATAATCAATTTCAAAAACGAATACATATTCATCCGTACACAATAATAATAACCAAAAAAATAAAAAATGCAAGAGAATTTTTTGACCTAAAAATGCACACATTTTAATCTAGTATTTCTTGGCGGATGCGATTTTAATCGTCTATTATAGACGAATTTTTATCTACTAAGGGGCGGGAGAGGTGGATGATTTAAATTTTATTAATACTTGCTCAACTGTATCAGTGTTCTCAAACCGTTGTTTTACGATTCCAACTTCCGGGGCTAGCCAATAGTAGCTTGTTTGGAATGCCAGGGAATCATTATACTTAACCGAATCAACTAACACCAATTTGTAAACCTCAAAAAATCCTCCCGCCGGAGTGGTGATATTCTCAATCGTATCAACTTTTCCCGTGATACTGTGTCTGAAAATAATTGAATTCCCACCGAAGACTATGGCAGTATCAATGAAATTCTCATTCCAGTAATTACCTTTAATTAATGGCAGCTGGAAGTAATGCCGAAAGCGCTGTTCTAAAATAGAATTATGGCCGGCTAAGGTTGTTTCTTTTTCGACCAGCTTTCTGATTTCGGCTTTATCTTTTATCCAATATTCTTTGACAAAATTGCGATTAATAAGGGTACAGAAATGTCCAAATGCTGTTGTATCACCGAGGACTTCGACCGTCGTAGTATCGCTACCATTGACATAATACCAGACCATTCCCGTTTGTAAGGGGAAATAATCGCTAGTGGCACGGAGTAGTGTTTTATCTCGATTACAATTTAGGATTAAAAAGACTAAAAAAACATTAGCAAGTACAAGGGGTAGAATGCGCTGCTTATAGTTCATAGCCAATTGTAACTATTAATCTCAACATATAGGCTGAATTTTTTACCTCAGATAAACTATATAAACCAGAAACAGAAAATTTAGCGCCGAATTTAGCTCGGCGGATGCTCTCTAAGAAACCAATTCCAAGGTCAACGCCTTGAACCGACCCGTTCTCTTGAAGATTCTGAAATTCTCTCCGGAGCCAGGTGTTATTAATACCTATAGATATGGGTAGCGACCAGTTACCGCGTTGAAATATATAATGTCCGTATTCGAATGAAATCCCGTTTAATTGCAGTTCATAGGACGGTTGTCCATTTCCAGTGAAGGTTGAATTTTCATAATTCAAAATAAACTTTTCTCGCCCAATTTCTTTGCCAACATAAAGGGACAATGATGCGCCGGCCGAAAAATAACGTTCCATATTACCAATCGGTGCGTTGGTGCCAACTCCTAATCCAACTTCAATTGCGTTAAAAGAAAAAAACGCGGCTAAAATTAGTGAAACCATTAGACTATTGATTTTAACTGATTACATAGACCTGTCAAGCTATATTCTGAACTATACATAATGCCTCCTCTGCAAAAAGGCGGGTTTTAGTTAGTTGCCGGATAATTTAACTCGTTTGCGTTTTATGGTGTCGGTGCGGTCAGGGTAAAGACGGTATTACGAATCTCTTCAAGAATCGTTTGTTCCAAATCCAGAAATACCCATTTTACCATTACCGCATCCGCCATCTTACGCAGTTGATTACCGCTGAACCGTTTGGTTAATCGGTAAACTTCCCGGCTAAAATTTAAGTAGGGCGGATTCTGCCAGGTCAGAATTCCTGCTTCACCCAGTACCGTTTTAACTTTCGTCTCAACTTGAACGATTGTAGGAAATTCGGCTTCAATCTGAGAGAACATCATCGGTTTCAGTTCTTCTACTCGCTTGCTTAAGACATCGCCCGCCAGTTTCTTATCCCATTTTTGGATTCTTCTTAATGCGTTTCTTACCATATTACACCTCCTTCTATTCTAAATTTTGATTACCGCGATTCTTAGAACGATTATGGTCGTGTTCACTTTATCGTTGTAATCGTTCATTTCATCGCCGTAATCGTCAAGATTGTTCTTACAATCTCTATATATAATAGACGCAATACTCTCTCAATAAGGGTCAAAAATCTTTTGGTATTCTTGATGTTATATCAAGAATCACACACTCAATATATTATATTAGACGCAATTTTAGCCAAAATAGGGACATCTGATATTAGATCACTTTTAAATTATGAATCACAATTAAGTTAACTAATTAATTATGACGGAGTTTAGGATTTATTATTTTGATTAACTACTACCTATAGTATCTAAGACTTGTCAATATACAATTAGTATGGGCTAGCCCCGGTCTAGGGAAGGGCTACCTCCCATACGGTATAGGGGGTAGCCTACGGACTAGCCCCATCGGTAGCCTGCGGGTTAGCTTAGGGGATAGATTTGGGGGTAGGCTAATGGGTAGCATAGGGGATAGGTTAGGGGGTAGTGTAGGGGGTAGACTAAGGGGTAGCTTAGATAGTAGCCTAAGGGTTAGCTTACGGGGTAGCCTCGGGGGTAGGTTAGTGGGTCGGCTACTTTATTTATTTAACGACCAAGAACTTTTTGGTTTCTCTGCCGAATCTTAAGAAGTAGATTCCGGGATTTATTCCTTTCAGTGATATTTTTGTTTCAATTACTCTGTCATTGCGAGACTGCGAAGCAGGCGTGGCAATCTCTTTTATTATCTTCCCTGACACATCAAAGATTTTAATTTCTTTCACGGATAGCGGAACACGGACACGCATCACGCCTTTTGCCGGATTCGGATAAATTTCTGGCGTTATGCTTATAGCGTTCAGGTTTGTAGTTTCTTCGATTCCGGGTATAATCGTATCCCGAATCACTGAGACAGTGAAGCTCCAATAATTTGCGACATAGGTCCGATTCTCAATCGGATTCCAGGCAAAAGCAATAGGACCATCTCCGACCATAATGGTTGTAATCACTGAATTGGTTGCACCATCAATCACCGCCACATTATCGCTTTCACCATTTGCGCAATAAACCTTATTGTTGATAGAATTGTAGACCAAAGCTTTAGGGTAAGTTCCAACTCTAATGGCTGTAATCACTGAATTAGTCGCACCATCAATCACCGTCACAGTTGTATCAAAATATGGAACGGAGCCGCCATTAGCGCAATAGACCTTGTTGTTGGTAAAATTATAGACCAAAGCAAGAGGATGAGACCCGACTGGAACGGTTGTAATCACTGAATCACTCGCACCATCAATCACCGTCACATTACGGCTACCAAAATTAGCGCAATAGACCTTGTTGTTAGTTGAATTATAGACCAAAGCATAAGGCTCGGTTCCCGCTGTAACGGTTGTAATCACTGAATCACTCGCACCATCAATCACCGTCATAAGACTGCTATTATTATTAGCACAATAGACTTTGTTGTTCAAAGGATTATAGACCAAAGCAGTGGGAGATGACCCGACTGTAATGGTTTTAATCACTGAGTTATACTTATCAATCACCGTCACATTATTGCTTTCACGATTAGTGCAATAGACCTTATTGTCGCTAGAATTATAGACCAATTCCCAAGGATAATCTCCGACCGGGACAGTTGCTTCTAACCATTGGCTTTGTCCGATAGTGAAAATCAGGCAAATCAGGGCAATGCCCAGAATAAAATTAACTCTTTGCATAATGCCTACTTTCGGACCTTTCGTAAAAACTAAGTAAGAAATCCGTCTTAAATGACTCGATTCATTATGAATAAAAGGTGAACTTTGTCAATCTTTTATCGGAGAGTTCAGATGAACCACGCAACTTGAGGAATAAAAAGAAGGGGGCGATTTTATCGCCCCCTAGAAATATTTATTCGATTATTTATCGATGACCAGTTTCCTTGTCACTTTTAGGTCGCCGGAACTGAACCTTAGTATATATACGCCAGAAGGTATTTTCTTGGTATCAATCAAAATCAATCCATCTTTGCTCGGGTTTGAATTGGTATAGGTTTTTATTAAGTTGCCCGTGACATTATAGAGTTTGAGAACTACTTGACCAGCCTTCGGTAGACTATATCTAACCACCGCACCATTAATCGCCGGATTTGGTACAATCGTAAGTTTAAACTCTTCAGTTATAAGTTTATTGCCCAGCGCGCCTTCGGTCCCCAATTGTTGGTTTGCCGTTGGCGCAATTGCAATCGATGGTGGAGAATGTTTGTAGAATTCTGGTGTGTTGCTGCCCTTGGTAGCATAAAAGTCATTACCTAATAGGGTAAGTGCGCCGCCGCCCTTCACTTTTTTACCGCCGCCAGTTGGGATGTCCCAATCAGCCGCCGGTCCCATTTGCATAAATGAATCACTCGCTATATCATACAGCCAGAACCCTAACGTATTGCCACCTTTTAAGAGGTAGATTTTATTGTTATAGTAAACGAGTCCTGACCCCTCGCCAATCTTCTTCTTCTTGCCGTCTCGATTAATAAAAAGTTTGTAGTCATAGCGTTTTAATTTAGTCCAGGTATTGGTTGTCAGGTTATAGCTGAAAAAGTCACCGTAAGTACCCTTCAACACATAGACGGAGTTAACGCCGTCATAGCACAGACATGAACCTTTCTTGTAACCAACTTTAGTGCTGGCGCCAGTTGACGGTTTGGTCGGGGTTGGCGTCCAAGTATTATTAGCAATATCGTAGAGGTAGAATTCATCAGTCTTAGACCCTTTCATGGCAAAGATATAATCAGTACCACCAATATTAACTGCAACCAGTCCTGAAGCATCTTTCGGGTTCTTAGCTCCAGTAGGAATATTCAGTAGTTTATACCAACCGCTACTTTCGGTTGGTGTGGTCTTATATTCCCAGAAGCCGGGGGTATTATTACCGCGGAGCACATAGACTGTATTATCAAAACCAGCCATTGAGGCACCTTTCTTCGGTTTCTTGCCATCACCAGCTTCTTTCGTGCCCAGCGGTATCGTTTCGCTGGTCCAGGTTCCGATACCAGCATCCGGGGTATAGATGCAGAAATCCTGGGTATTGGAAGCCTTCAGGAAATAGATTTTCCCGGTTACATCAAGACCAGCCATTGAGGAGCCGGATTTTGGGTTTTTACCCGAACTTCCGGCTGGTGTTTCCGTCATTCTAATCCAACCGGCTTGGCTAATAGGCGTCACTATTACTGAATCGAACTTTTCATCATTGCTTGTATTCATATCACCAACTAACTCGGTCGAACAGGTGACATTATAAGTTCCGATTTGATTAACCGTCCAAGCCGGGAATGTAATAGACTGATAAGCACCGGGTGTTTGATTTACGACTAAGGTATCCTCATTATAGAAACCCCCGATTGTCATCCGAGCCGAATAAATTACTGGTGTGTTGCCATAATTATAGACTGAACAAGCTGGAGTAATAACTGTTCCTAAGGAAATCGTTCCAGTCGGAGCAATAATCTTCGTAACACCAACATCTAAAGACTGGACGAATAATGGTTCTGACATTGTGTCGTTAACGGAATTCATATCACTCATTGCTAAAGAACAGGAGCAGACATAATCTCCCGGCGGAAGATTTAAGGGGATGAAGATAACGTTAGCGTAGGTGCCGGGGGCGTGGGTCGAAACCGGTAACATTTCAGTGAACACTCCGTTCACTTTCATGACAACTTGATAGGTTTCAATTGTTGAACCATAATTGTATAATGAGCAAATCGGTGTAACGGTAGCACCGAAATTGATTGTATCGGGCAAAGTGATTGATGCTATACCAATATCTTTTACCCGAATCGACACCGATCCAGTTTGTTTATCATTAAAAGGATTCAAATCACCACTGAGTCGAGTTGAACATTGAGTTGCGAAACCGCCTCTTTGGTTTGCTGTCCAGCTGGCAAAGGTAACCACGGTTGATTCATTGGCAGCCAAGCTGGTTATGGTTGTATCGTCTTCCCAACTGCCGATATTGAATCGAACCGGAATATTATTTGCTGTGGCATTACCAAAGTTTTTAACCATGGCTTGGGGTGAAATCGTTTGTCCTGAATCAACGATTGCCGGGGGCGAAATAATCGTCGATGTTCCAACATCCAACACTCGGACCAAAACCGAGCTGGTTATTTTGTCATTATTTTTCTGCATATCACCAGCCAGTTGGGTCGTACACTTAGTGACAAGAATTCCTCTGGTCAACGCGGTCCAGTTGTCAAAGTCGATTGTCCTTTCCTCATTGGGGGTAAGATTGTTAACCGGTTTAGTGCTACTATAGCTATCGATCGTAAATAGTGCATTAAAATTGACAATTGAATTTCCATGGTTTTTAATTTTTACCTGAGGTGTAAGAACCGACCCTGAATCAACTGTTCCGGAGGGTGCAACTAATTCGGTAGTCCCGACATCGAAAACCTGAACAAATATCGAACCAGATTGTTTATCATTAGCATTCTGCATATCACCGGTAAGTCGAGTTGAACATCCAGTCACTAAATTACCGCGGGGTAATGCGGTCCAATTGGCAAAGGTGACAAGAGTCGATTCATTAGGCAAAAGAACGGTAATTGTTGTGTCATCTTGCCAACTATTGATGGTAAATCGAACCGTTATATTATTGGCGGCGACATTACCCAGATTTTTCAATCGGGCTTGCGGAGCAATAGTTTGCCCCGAATCAATTATGGCTGGTGGTGATAGAAGAGCCGATGTTCCGACATCTAAAACTCGAACGAACACCGAGCCGATTTGTTTATCATTAATTGATTGTACATCACCGACCAATTCGGTTGAGCAAGCGAGCGCATTGTTTCCTCTTTGGTAAACCGTGCAAGCCGGGAATGTAATATATTGTTTGGTTCCTGGTAAATGAGTCGATATCGAAGCGGTCCGATTATAAAGAGCGCCGATTTTCATACGGACCGAATAATTTTCGGTAAAATTACCGTAGTTATAAACGGTGCAGGCGGGAACGGTGATTTGAGCCGAATCCAGTGGCCCGACCGGCGAACTAATCGCGACAACTCCAACATCGTGGAACTGGGCACTGATGCCATAGGTTGCGGCTAAGGCAAAGGGTTGTGGACCAAACGGAACATTCTTTGCCTTTACTTTTATTTTCCAAATTCCGGTCAGCGGTGTATTGATTCTGGTGCATTCTTCCACATTCAAGGTATCATAATTCCCGCCGGTGACCGATTGACCGCTCGAATATACACTTCCTTTATACTCCAAACCAGTCGGACTGGTTACGGTTAAATCTAAGTTATTAACCAGAATTGGAAAAGAATAAGGGGTTCCGGGATAATCGGACCAGACCAATGAAACCCGGAACGGTTGAGTTGAGTTATCGATTTGGATTTGATAGATTACCGAATCGTTGGTATTCAAGCCGATTGTATCATCCAAAATCCAGAGTTTCTTATTATCACCGGCAAAATAAAGTGAGCTATCCAAATTCAATCTACCCCAGCCGACATAATTCGAAGGTACTGCGTAGTTAATCGAATTATCGGCACCAACGATTGCGGCGGTCTTGATCAAGGCAGCCGAGGGCCAGATGCTATCGGCAAGGTTTTTGGTGCCGCTTGGATACCAACCTTCTCGGAAATACTGGCGAATCAAAGCAGTGGCAGCGGTCATATTCGGCGTCGACATACTCGTCCCGCTCGATGAAATATAACTACTGGCACTTGCCGTACCAGCCGAATAGATATTACCACCAGGTGAAACCAGCGTCGGTTTCCTTCGACCGTCATTAGTCGGACCGATACTGGTAAAAGTAGAAAGAGTTTGACATCCTGCACCATTCTCACAAGAACCAACCGAAATCAAATTTTTTGCTACGGGCGGATGTCCCATCGTCGGTGCCAGGTTATAATTGCCCATCGAGTTACAATGCATAAAGTCACGGTGGGTCCAGAGGAATTGGTCAAAAGAACGGTCGGTCCAGACATAATCGGAAAATGAATCTTTCCGGGAAAGGCTCATTGAATGATTACGGGCTTTAAGATTACCGACGCCATTATAAGGTCCAATTAGCCAGGTATTCATATCCCAACCGGTAAATTGGGCGCTGTTCTGAAAATAGACGCGGGCGTGCTTGGCTAATCCGTCATTAAGCGAAGTGCCGCCAACGGCTGAATCGTCGCCGCAAAGCGTTCCGGTAGTATGGGTGCCATGCGAACTTGAACCTACTGTTCCAGTATAAGCGATAACCTTGCGGTGAGTCGGTCCAGGATTTGGCACAGCTAGATCACGATATAAGTCATGCCCCATCCAGAGCGGGCTGTCAGTAATGCTGACAATAATTCCATCGCCCATAATCCCTTTACGCCAGATTGGTCTTGAGGTATCGGCAACTCCGCTGTAGCCTTTCTGGTCAACCCACTGGACATCTACGTTATCCGGGGTTATTGGAAAATAATATTCAATCCAGTAGACTTCCGGAATGTTGGCTATCTCTTCAATCTTCGTGCCATCAATGTCAATCTTAACACTCTTATTTATCCAGTTAAATTCAGTAACAATATTGGCAGCACCAAGATTTTGTAGTTTTCTTAAAACTTCGTTTTCATTACAGTCATAGAAAAATACCACGATTAAACTTTTAGAGCCCGGAGTTTTTTCAAGATAAGGAAAAATCTTATATGCCGGTTGATAAAGACCCAACCACCTAACTTCCGGTAGTTCATTAATCACTTCAAGCTTAGCATTGGGCAGGCGAACCAGATAAGCATAACGATTAATATAATCAAGAAAACTGCTACCAATCCGGGTGATATTCCTTTGCCATTTCTTTTGAATTGGACCGGGGAATTGGATTATATAATAACCCCATTTACCATCATAAGCCGAGATTTTCAAAGGTTCGGGGAAGTTTGGTTCTTGTTTTAGCGGGTCGAAATTGTAACCTTGACTAAAACTTAAAGTTAAGGGTCCGGTTTCTGGCTCAGGTAAGACAAGTTTTGGTAAGCCGAAAGCGGTACTAATAAACAGGACCGCAAAAAATATTATCGAACGATATTTCATAAACCTCCTTATTGAGCTAATAAATGAATATTAAGCCGATTAAATAAAAAGTCAATAAAACTAAAATGAACTCGACCAGTTAAACTCCTAAATTTTTTGGTCTTTACTTCTTAATAACTAGTTTCCGGCGTAGAGTTTTGTTGTCCGTAATTAAACGCAAGATATAAACTCCGGATGGTATATTTTCAGTATTAATCCGATGAAACCCATTTTTGGTTGGAGTTAAAATTAACGGAGATTTGACTAACTTTCCGGCAATATTATAAAGTTTCAGAATAACAGTTGTTGGATCGGGCAGGCGGTATTTAATGGTTACAACTTTATTTGCCGGATTCGGCACAACCGTAACTTTGAATTCTTCGATGGTCGTTTTTTTGCTCATTGCACCTTCGGATGGGAAAGGAATTGCAGTCTCATCAAAGGGCAGGGGATGTCGATAGAATTCAGGTGTATTAGCACCTTTAGCTGCATAGAAATAATCGTCCAGCTTGGTTAAACAACCACCGCCTTTCACTTTTTTCCCGCCGCCGGTTGGGATATCCCAATCGGTCGCAGGTCCCATTTGGATAAATGAATCACTTGCTATATCGTACTCCCAGAATTCATAGGTATTACCACCTTTTAAGAGGTAGATTTTGTTGTTGTAGTAAACGAGTCCTGACCCCTCGCCAATCTTCTTCTTCTTGCCGTCCCGGTTAATAAAGAGTTTATAGTCATAGCGTTTTAATTCAGTCCAGGTACTGGTTGATAGGTCATAGCTAAAAAAGTCACCATAGGTACCTTTCATAACATAGACCGTATTAATTCCATCATAGCACAGACAAGAACCTTTCTTATAACCGATTTTACCACTGGTACCAACGGCTGGTTTAGTTGGGGTTGGTGCCCAGGTATTATTGGCAATGTCATAGAGATAGAATTCGTCGGTCTTGGAGCCTTTCATCGTGAAGATGTAGTCAGTGCCACCAGTATTAACTGGAACCAGTCCGGAAGCATCTTTGGGATTCTTGGCTCCGGTCGGGATATTCAGCAGTTTATACCAGCCGATACTTTCTGAAGGAGTGGTCTTATATTCCCAGAAGCCGGGGGTATTATTACCGCGGAGCACATAGACTGTATTATCAAAACCAGCCATTGAGGCACCTTTCTTCGGTTTCTTGCCATCGTCGGGTTTTATGCCCAGAGGAATCGTTTCGAGCAAAGTCCAAGTACCAATGGTTAAATTTGGGGTGAACATAGCGAAGTCCTGAGTATTGGATGCTTTCAGGAAATAAATCTTATTCGTTGCCTCTAACCCAGCCATACAGCTACCGGATTTTGGTCGCCTGGTTGAAAGTCCCAAAGGAATCTGAGCCTGTGGTTCCCAGAACGGGTACATGGATGGCATAACCATTATCGTGTCGGTTTGTTTATCATTTGTTAGGTTCATATCGCCCAATAGTTCGGTGGAACAAGATACCACATAGGTTCCTACTGGATTAGCCACCCAGGTTGGCAAGGTAATATACTGATAAGTTCCGGGAGTATGATTCGTAACCAAAGTTTCTTCATTATAGAAATCGTCAATTTTCATTCGAACCGAATAACCAACCGGGGCATTTCCATAGTTATATAACGAACAGACTGGCGTGATTACGGTTCCAGATATTATAATTCCGGTCGGTGCTATTATTTTGGTGGTACTAACATCTAAAGACTCGCCGAACACATTTTTTGTCATCATATCATTATTTGGATTCATATCCGTAATCGCTAAAGAACAAGAAAAGATATTTAATCCGGTTAGGATGGTTCGAGCAGCAAAAACAACAGATAAATAAGTAGCCGGCGGGTGAGATGCTACAGTTAAGGTTTCTGGGTCGGCTCCATTGAGTTTCGTTATCACATTATAAGTTTCCAGCGCCGTGCCGTAATTAAATAGGGAACAGGCTGGTGTTACGACAGCGCCAGAGTTAACCGTATCCGGTAAAAGAGAAGCAACTATTCCAACGTCTCTAACTCCAACCGAAACCGAGCCGGTCTGTTTATCATTAACCGGATTTATATCGCCAGTCAGTCGAGTCGAACATTTGGTGGCAAAAAATCCACGTTGCATTGCGGTCCAATTGGCAAAGGTAACCACGGTCGATTCATTAGCTGCCAAGCTTGCAATTGTCGTATCGTCTTGCCAGGACCCGATATTGAACCGCACTGGAATATTATTAGCAGTCGCATTGCCGAAGTTCTTGATTCGGGCCTGGGGTGAAATGGTTTGTCCGGAATCGACCACTGGCGGCGGCGAAATTATTGCGACGGCTCCGACGTCGATGACCCGGGTAAAAAATGATCCGATGCTTTTATCATTAGCTGTCAGTAAATCACCCGAAAGTTCGGTCGAGCAGGAAACCGCATTGACTCCTCTTTGATAAGCGGTGCAAGCCGGAAAGGTGATAGAGCGAAATGTGTTGGGAAGATGAGCGGCTAGTGAAGCGGTTCGGTTATAAAAATTGCCGACTTTCATGCGGACCGAATAATTTTCGGTGGCGGTTCCATAGTTATAAACCGAACAAGCCGGGGTTAGAATCGCGGCTGAATCAAGGGTTGCGGAAAATCCCTCAATTTTGGTACAGCCGACATCATGAATTAAAATTGGATTGGAGCCAATCGTTATTGAAAAGTTGACCGGCTGCATCATGGTTAGCGTATCGTCTTTGTAACTCATTTCCAATCGCAAGTTGACCACCCTGCCCGGATTGGTTGAGGAGCTACAGTAAAACTTAAATTGCTGTAACCGGTTATTGGTCGAATCTTTTCTCAAACACCGGGGCAAAGTTTTAATGCTGTCCAAAATAATTACCATCGTATCGAGTGATTTCAGTTTGCCACTGAGCTGATAAGCCGAGTCCAAAGGATGTACCGCCCGGTTGCGTAATTTGAACCAGACATAAGCGGTTTCCCCGGGGTCTAATTGATTGGTGGCATTGCCGCTTAAGCTGTCATTAATCAGGCTTGCGCGCGGCTCGAAAAATACCCCAGCCAACCGGGTTAAATAAAACGAGTTCGGACGATTTTTTAAACATTCCGAATCGACATAAGCCGGCAGGTTCCAGCCGTACCAGAAATCGGTCCTGCCCCATTCAATACAAAAGGCATAGGTGATAAATTTTTGATTCCCCTGCCACAAGGTATCCGCATATTCCCAATCATCACTACAGCCGTTGGATAGATAAAGGACACGGGAACTCTGTCCGGTCCGGCTCAATAAATATTGATTATATAGTCGAAAGGTATCGTTCGTTTCTTTCAGGGTCAGCGAATCAGGCGGGGCAGTGGTTGTATAACTCCAGGGATACATATTGTATTGACCATAAGTGTGATAATCCATCTGGGTTCTTATTTTCTGGTTGAACATTAAGTCTCTGGTGACCTGAGTCTCTACCTCAGAAAACCGAGCAGGTCCCCGGTAAGTTTCCGACGCAGGATTAGGACTCGAACCAACATCGTCAACGCCCCAGCGATAACCGTAATTCCGGTTCAAGTCCACGCCGATATTAGGTGCAACAATGATTCTTCGATTTTTTCGCCAGTTGGATGTTGCCCCACCCGAATCCGAATTATAGACATAGCCGTCCGGGTTCATCACCGGGGTTATGTAAATTTCTCGATTATTGACCAGCCAGGTAACTAGACTGTCCTGACCGTAATTGCTTAAAAGATAAGTGGCAAAATCGATACAGCAATGGGTAGCCCCTGGCTCGCGGGCATGAGTTGCCCCGTTGATATAAACCGCTGGTTCGGGTTCATCAATTAATGGATTGTCGGATATTTTGATTGTCCATAATGGTTTGCCTTGATACGAATTGCCAGGATTGAACACTTGGGTAATATTTGGGTAATTGGCGGTTAAATGGTTAAGTGTATCAATCATCTCCCAGTAGGTGAAAAAATAGCCGAAACTTCTTAACATGTCTAAATTGTTCGGGTCGACTCCAGTCATAAGCCGGAATTTTTCTTTAATGTCGGGATAAGTTATCTCAACCCTTAGTCCTTTTTCTCTTATTTGTTCCAATTGTTCTTGGTTAGTGATAATCACAAGATAAGGTTCACCTTTTTCAGTTTCACCACGAGTCGCAATATCCAACTCGGAGAAAAATACGCCTAATTTTGCATAGATTTCTTGGACATTGCTAAAATAGACTCTTGCTTCCATTTTCGGATTTTCATTTAGGGGGATACTAAAGGAGAAACTTAAAATAATCAAAGACAAAAGAATGCTTTTAATTTGATTCATAAGATAAATACTAATTCTATTTTAGTCTAAGTCAATTAGCAGATTCCTTATGAAACTCGATTAAAAATGAAAAGGGGGTTCAATCATTGAACCCCCTTTTGCTCGTCTTTTCGTTACTTCTCTAAAATTAGTTTTCTGATTGCTTTTATCTTACCCGAATTGAACCGCAGGACATAAACCCCCGACGGCAATGACCTCATATCAATCATTAACACGCCTTCTTTGGTTGGGGTTGAATTGGTGTAAGATTTAACTAATATACCGATGACATTGTAGAGCGTGAAGTTCACGGCTGCCGATACCGACAGACTATATCGAACAGTAGTAACATTAATCGCAGGATTGGGGGCAATCGAAAGTTTGAGTACATCCTCTATCAGTTTATTGCCCATTACACCATCAGAAGTCGGTTGGCTTGGAATTGATACAATTGCACTGTTTGGTAGGGTATGTCGATAGAACTCTTGTGTATTCGCACCCTTAGCAACATAGAAGTAGTCGCCAGATTTAATTAAGCCACCGCCGCCTTTGACTTTCTTGCCACTACCAATTGGAATATCCCAAGTATCGGTGGGGTTCATCTGTACCCAAGTGTCAGCTGTAATCTCATATTTCCAGAACTCTCGGGTACTACCACCTTTAAGTAGGTAGACTGCATTATTGCAGTAAACCAGCCCAGAACCTTCACCAATTTTCTTCTTCTTGCCGTCGCGAGCGATAAAGAGTTTGCTATTGTATCGTTTCAATTCAGTCCAGGCTTCATTCGTCACATTGTAATGGAAGAAATCACCATAGTTACCCTTCAGTACATAGACATAATTATTGACCTCGTCGTAGGCAAGACAGGAACCTTTCTTGTAGCCAATTTTACCACTTGCACCAGTACCCGGTTTCGTCGGGGTTGGCAACCAGGTATTAGGGGTAATGTCATAGAGATAGAATTCGTCGGTCTTGGAACCCTTCATCGTGAAGATATAGTCTTTGCCACCTTTGGTAATTACCACCATACTCGATGCATCTTTCGGATTCTTGGCACCGGTTGTGATATTCGCCAGCTTCTTCCAGCCTGCGGTTTCGCCTGGAGCCGAGTCGGCATGGAATTTCCAGAAGCCGGGGGTATTGTTACCACGCAGTACGTAGAGGTCTTTGGTCGGTGCGTAAGCAGTCATCGAAGCACCTTTCTTGGGTTTCTTTCCGTCGCCGCCAACTTTCGTACCAAGTGGTATTGTATCAATTGGTGTCCATGTTCCAATTCCGCCATTTGGTGTAAACATTGTAAAGTCTTGGGTATTGGATGCTTTTAAGAAGTAGATTTTATCATTCAGCCCAGCCAGCCAACTGCCGGATTTTGGTTTCTTACTCGAAGGGGTAATAGGAATATCCGCCATTCTTACCCAGACGCCCGGTTGGGTGCCGCTACTACTTTGCACAATTACCGAACCTTCTAATCTATCGTTTCCATTCTGCATATCACCAACGAGTTGGGTTGTGCATTTAGTGCCGAGTGTTCCCATGGACTCTGCTGTCCAGTTATCAAAGTCAATCGTTCTTTCCTCATTTGGATTAAGATTGGTTATGGTTTTGGTTGAGCTCCAGGCTGAACCATCAATTGAGAAGTTAACATCAAAGGTGGCATCGGTACTGCCAAAGTTTTTAACTTTTGCTTGTGGTGTAATTATCGAGCCTAAATTTATGGTTTCGATCGGGGCTAAAATTGCCGTAGTGCCGACGTCCAAATTTCTGACTAATACTGAATCAGAGATTGTGTCATTGCTGCGATTCATATCACCCACAAGACCGGTTGAACACCTTGCCTGAAAAATGCCGGCGGTATTGGCGGTCCAGAGCGCAAAGTTGACCGTAACCTGCGAATCAGGATCAAGCGTTACATTTGTCGAATCGATGTAACCATCGGTAATAATAAATCGAACTGGGAAGGTCTGTGCCGTAGAACCATTATTTTTTACCGTCGTTTTTGGCGTAACGGTATCGCCAAGATTAAATATTCCGGTCGGTTGAATAATTGCTACGGTTTGGGCATCAACCCGGTTTACCGATACCGAACCCGATAATGTATCGTTAACCGGATTCCTATCGCCGACCAGTCCAGTTGAACATTTAGTTGTGAAAATACCAAGTGCATTTGCCGTCCAGAGAGCAAAATCAACTGTAGTTTGCGCATTAGGACCTAGCGTTACATTTTTTGAGTCAGAATAACCATCGGTAATGGTAAACCGAACTGGAAAGGTTTGAGCGATATTGCTATTGTTCCTAACAATCGCTTGTGGCGTTACCGTATCATTAAGATTTACTATACCGGTCGGTTGGATAATTGCCATCGTTTGAGCATCAAAAGTACTGATGAATACCGAGTCGGTCATTTTATCATTTGGTGTATTTTCATCACTTGTCAATTCGGTTGAACAAGTAACTACTTGGGAACCCGGTAGTAAGGCGGTCCAATCCGGGAAATTATTAATATAGATCCGGGTCCCGGGTAAATGATTTGAAACCAACGCCACTGTGTCATAAGTTGTGCCAATCTTCAACCGGACCGAATAGGTCGCTGTTGTACTGCCATAATTATAAATCGAACAAGCCGGTGTGGTTGTTGCACCTAAATTAATTATCCCGGTTGGTGATTCAATTGAAGTGACTGAAACATCTCTAGTAATACTTTTTTGTTCCGCTTCGTAAACACCACGGGCGTCACCGGTGAATCCAATCTCCTGATTTAAATTTCGGTATTTGTTCACGTTACCAATTGCAACACAATAAGAAGGCGCTCCGATATTGAATATCTCTTCACTCGACCAGCTCGTATCCGAACCATAAACCGCACGGAGCTTATAACCTCTTCCGGCTGAATTGGAAAAGACCACTTCTTCTCCTTGATTATTATCAATTACATCGCCCACCGCCATTCCCCGAGCATTGGTCGTTTCCGGCGGCGTTGGGATATAGATTGGTCGATGCTGCCAAGCCGCACCCGAACCAAAAATTTCAAACACGGCGCCGCGATTCACACTTTCGGTGGCAAAGCCGTTTGCCGCGGCAATTTCCTTCCCCGGATTAGACACATCGAAATCACCGATCGCTACCCGGTTAAACGCGACGTTATCAATTGCTTTCCAAAGCGTCAGAGTGTCCCAATTACTGCCCGTCCAGCGAATTCTTATTACCCTGCCCCCATCACTTACTGTTCCCCAGGTTGCGACAACAATTTCGTTACTATCGCCATTTGACGCATCAAAATTACCGATTGAAATACCAAAAATATTACGTCCGTCACCATTCCAAATTCGTGTCGTGTCCCAAGCCGAACCGCTCCAATGCGCCCAGTAAAGACGGCTGTTGCTGGTTAACCCGGCACTATAAATTATATCATCGGCATAACCATCGTTATCCGCATCGCCGATATCGATTGCTAAATTGGCTCCGGTAATGGGTGCGAGGGTATCTATAATCCACTCTGCTCCATCCCAGCGCGCCCGTAACAAATAATAAGGCGATACATAACGACCATAGACAAAATCATTATCGCCATCCCGGTCAACATCGCCAATTCGAGCGCCATAATAACAAAATACCCCGATATCAACAATTTCACTTCGCCATTTCATCGGTGGCGTGTGGGAAGTATCGGTGAAAAGCAAAGCCAGCCGGGCATCGTTCGATTGTACCGTAAAGACCCGGAACGTATCATCGTTAGGGCCCTTCAGTTTATTGCCAATATTAATTTGGCGATAAGCCGCATCGTTATCCAACCAGATTTGATTGGTGTCCCAGATGACTGGATTGAAATTTTGCATATCTTTCAATGCCGAAGCGACACCTAAAGTTGAAAATATTAATAGCAGTGCTGCAATAAATCCCTTTGGAAACATCTCAAGCCTCCTTATTTACTTATTTTTAAAAAATAAAACTTCTTAATTTTCCTTGAGTTCTCAGTTAACCCTAATCTTGGTTAATCAAAAATTCAAATCCTTGAAAATCTAATTATTTAATCAGAAAGCCAAGGATATCTTACAATATTATAAATGAATCAATTGATTTGTCAATAGTCAGTCGGTCGGCTTAAACGAAGGAAAATCGTTAGAAATAAAAGGGGCTCGTTTTTTTCGAGCCCCTTTACTGGATGTTATTGGATTATTTCTGTATTACAAGTTTTCGCGTCACACCTATATTACCACTATTGAATCGTAGAACATAAACACCGGCTGGTAACTCTTTCGTATCAATCATTAACACGCCATCCTTAGTCGGACTCGTTTTGGCATATGACTTTATTAAAACACCGGTCACATTGTATAGTTTGAAATTGACTGGTCCAGCCGTTGGTAAGCTGTATCTAATTGCGGTAACATAAGCCGCCGGGTTTGGCGCAATCGTTAATTTGTCGGTTCCGGTTGCCAGGGTCTTACCCATGGTGCCTTGGTTAGTATTATTAGGTAGAACAAATATCGGTGGAGCAGCTGGTTCTTCGTGCTTGTAGAACTCATCGGTATTGGCACCCTTGGATACATAGATTTCGCCTTCGCCTCTGTCTTTCTCCGTCCAGTTGACCGCTAAAGCGCCGCCGCCTTTTACTTTCTTTTTGCCGGTGGGACCGAGTGGTATCGACCATAATGAATCGGGCAACATTTGAGTCCAGGTATCGGTCGCAATCGTGTATTTCCAATATTCAACTGTGTTACCACCTTTCTGCAGATAGATATTATCATACCAGAACGCCAAACCAGCCCCTTCACCGATCTTCTTTTTCTTGCCCGCCGCGTTAATAAAAACCTTAGAGTCATAGCGCCGTAACTGAATCCAGGTATCTGCTTCCGGGTCGTATTTAAAGAAATCACCATAAGTGCCTTTCATCACGTAAACATATCTTCCATCATAAGCCAGACAAGAACCTTTCTTGTAACCAATCTTACCACTCGGACCAGTTGGTGGTTTTCTCAGAGCCGGTGACCATGTATTGGCTGCGATATCGTAGAGATAGAATTCATCGGTTTTAGAACCCTTCATGGCAAAGATGTATGGATTACTACCTTTAGTCACCGAAGTTAAGCCGGAAGCATCTTTCGGATTCTTGGCGCCGGTCGGAATATTAGCCAGTTTTTTCCAGCCGAGTGTTTCAGTAGTATCGGTGACATATTTCCAGAAGCCGGGTGTATTATTACCGCGCAGGGCATAGACTGCATTATCAAAGGTAGCCAGGGAGGCGCCTTTTTTCGGTCGCTTGCCGTCGCCATTGGCTTTTAGACCAAGCGGTATCGTCTCAAGCAGTGCCCAGGAACCAATCCCCGTATCTGGGGTGAACATTGCGAAGTCCTGAGTATTGGATGCTTTTAAGAAGTAGATTTTACCGTCAAGCGCAGCCATACAGCTTCCAGCCTTGGGATGCTTGTCCGAAGGTTGGGTTGGAATATTTGCCATTGTCATCCAGCCGCTGGCAAGAGCACCAATCCGGAAATTCCAGACTGCTGACCAACTGGACAGCCGATTAATTTCGTCTTCGGCTCGGACCCGCCAATAATAAGAACCATAAGATAGTTCAACTATGGTCTGGAATTGTGATGCCGAAATGGTTGTATCAAGAATTGGACTGGAGAAACTATCATCACTCGCAAGCTGAATTTGGTATTGAATCCCAAATGGCACGTCAGCCCAATCAAATAGCGGCAAACGATTAGTCGAGGAACTTCCGTTGGCGGGTGCCAGCAAGGTTGGTTCGGTTGGGGCTGGAATCGGGATAAAGTCAGTATAAACTCGCGGTACTAACTCGTAAATGTTAATATACTGGTATAAATGAGCAATTACCGCAATCGGACCGGTTGGGATAGGAAAGCCCGGAATATAAGAAAAAGGTGTACTCCAGATATAGATTGCGATTGACTCGGTTTCGGCTTGATTATATAAATAGTATGTTACACCGCTACCAAAAGTTCCGGTCGCCTTAAAATGGAGATAGTTGAATCTTACTAAAGCGTCCTCTAAGGATTCAGCGACCTGTGAAATTGTAGTTAAAGTAGTGCAAGGAACTGGTATTCCCGAAGCCAAGACCTGGACCCGTGCGCCATTGGTATAAAATTCACGGGTTTGACTGGTTCCCTGGAATTCATCAACTTTCCCAACTATATCAACACTATCGCCAACTGAAACGATGGGAAAACTATCCCCTAACTGACGTCGGACAAAGAAACCGTGCCAAGCACCACCCGGATTTTCCTCCATATAGAAATAGCGAGAAAGCACCCCGGTCACAATTCCTTGGGTGTGAACCCATTTGCCAAAATCGGGCGAGGTATCGGACGGTCCGGTGACATATTGAATTTGGTAAATTGAACGTTCGAAAGCGACCTGATAAGAGTAAGTAGAGCTTAATGTTCTAACACCACCGGAATTGGTTACCGCGATGCGATAGAAAACAATGGTGCCGGTATCTTGAACTGGAATCGTATAGAAATGAATCGAATCGCTCAGATGGAAAGAATCTTTTAAAACGGTCTGCCATGGTCCAACAGCAGTATCTCCAGAGTGATAAAAGAGAGTATCAAAAAGTGGCAACGGATAACTCGGGTCATAAATTTTTGCCGTAACTCTGACCGGTTCACTCATTAAAGGAATAATTGGATTTCTTGTAATGTTAGTTATGAATGGTTGAGGAACGACTCCTCCTTGGTCGTATACATAAACCGAATCAAGGTTGAAATAGCGGTTAACCCCTACAATTCCTGCGTAGTTGCGATACAAAATCCAGCGGATGCTAACATTGGTTTGACCATTATAGGCACTAAGGTTTAATGTTTCTTTATAAATTGAAGTTTGGGTTGGTAATCGGTTGTAAATGTAAGCACTATCCATAACTCGTATCGGAGTCCAGTTTATTCCGCCATCAGTTGAAATTTCTACCTTCATCGTATCAAGCAGGCTGGCAAGACCATAGGCGGCTCCGGACCCAGGGCATCGAAAATAAAAATTTAAGGTTTCAGTACTCGTACTATTAAAATTCAAAGCCGGTGACACGAGGATACTTGTTCCGGTTCGAGTGACGGTAGATGCAATTTGACAGCCGGCTGAAGCTAAATCAAATATTTGACCTGTAGTTCGTCTGCCCCACATTACGCAGTTTCCCGTTGCAGTAGTAGTCCAACCAGTCGGTGGTGGAAATGTCGAGCCTTCAAAATCTTCGTATAAAAGCGTTGTCGCAAATACCAGTTGAATTCCGATTAGGAGTGCGAATATCGAAGCGGTAAATAATTTCTTTGACATCTAAACCTCCTTTGGGTAACACGCTTTACGCTCGGCGCATCACGCCTAACGCCAAAAAATAATTCGGGCGTTTAGCTTATAGCGTCAAGCATTTAGCGTTTTGTTGTAACCCTTTATTTTAGGGTGGAAAAATCTAAACTTTTGGATTTCCATTCCACCCCGGGACAGAAATCCAAGGAGATAAATTTATAAAAAGACTTTGATAAAATTATAGAATTTAGGGTGGCTATGTCAATAAATTTTTTCAAAAATAATCTCGGTGTCCTCAGTGGTTTTTTATTATTTGTCTTGGGCAAATCCGGTGAAATATTGTGGTTTCATCTTTTCTTTCTCTGCTACCTCTGTGTTCTCGGCGGTTAAAAATTGGGCAAGTAAAGTAGGGCAAGGCTTTAGCCTTGCATATAAGAACGCAAGTTGTAGGGCAAGACTTTAGTCTTGCGAATAATATTGCAGACCTAAAGGTCTGCCCTACATTTATATCAATGCTGAGGACTTTTTCCCATCCCTCGATGGGAGGGAATAAAAGGGAGGGTGATTCAATTGGCACTTTTGTACCAAAAGGAAGTAATACTTAAAGGTTTACTTAAAATCGACCCAAAATTTATTCTAACTATCTGACATTTGTGCTTTTACATTGAAAATTGCCTTGGGTGGGGGTACCGCCTAGGGGGTGACCCCGTAGGTGGCTTGGGGAGTAGCCTCGGAGGTCGCTTCGGGGGTTGGTTCCTAAGTTGCTTCGGGAGCTGGTTCGGGGATTGGTTGGGAGGCAGCTTCGGGGATAACTTGGGGAGCGGCTTCGGGAGCAAGCTGGGGAGTGGGTTCGGGAGTGGACTCGGGGGTAGCCCCCTAAGTAACCTGGGGAGTCGGTTCGGGGACTGGTCACCCTTCGAAAAAATGGCAGAATTCTCATACAGGTCATTGCGACCCGATAAATAGAACCAGTTTGACCCCTGGCGGGCAAGGCTTTAGCCTTGCTTAACTTCAATTGAAGGATTGTCAATAATTTTGAAAAATAACTTTAAAAATCGGGCATTGGTTTGAAAATATTTGTCGGGCAAGGTTTTAGCCTGGCATGATGCAACTCTAAAGAGGTGACTACTATTTACCCAAATATTACTTTTGTGTCCAAAGGCGGGGTTGACACATCAAGTGCCAGCAATATAATCAAATCAATTAAATAGGAGAGAAATAATGCGATATTTTTTAATACTTGTTTTAGTTGGTTTTATCTTAGCTCGTTATGATATTAATGGCGACGGCGTCACTGATTGGAATCAGACCATTCAGAAGGATGAAGATAACGATGGGTCTTTTGATAATTCACAACCAACCAATTCCGGAAAAATTTTGAGCGATTCAATGTTATTTACCAAAGTCTGGGATTCGGGTTCTTTTCTGAATAATCAATGGGGTGCGGACTGCGGATATTTTGACGATGATTCGCTGCTCGATTTGCTCGGCACCCATTTCAATCCTAATCAGTTGCATGTGTTTGAATCGGATGGTCAAGGTGGTTATAACCACATCTGGGTTCAGACCGAATCGATGCCGCCCGGTTCCTATGGTGCGGTGGCACATGGCGACCTGGATGACGACGGGCAAATCGAAATATTGGGCGGTGATGTTTCGACTTTGGGTAAAGTAGTCTTATTCGAAAATATCGCTAACAATACTTGGGGCGAACCAAAGGTTTTGTTCCGCACTAATCTGAGATTACGAGCGATTCGTATTGCTGATACCAACCGTAACGACACCAATGAAATCATTCTTTTCTGCGGCAATACCGATGGCGGTAAAGTCCAAGTCTATGAACATACTGGTGCACCTGGAATCAACTCATATACCTTGCGTTATGAATACACAACCGTTTCTTATTTATTCAACGGAGAAGTGGGCGATGCCGATAACGACGGTTACCCCGAGCTGTTACTCGGCATTGGTGGCATGCACGGTTATCCGATGTATATGCGTCGGATTGTTTATGACCCCAATACCCGTACTTATTCCCATCATATGTACCAATCGGAAGTGATTGGACTGCACATAACGCCGCAGGTCGCTGATTTGGATAATTCGGGTGACAACGAATTGATGGTCGGTTCTTCCGGTGACCCTTATGGTCAATTCCATATCTTCAAATATGTCGGCGGTGATACCTTTCAACCCATCTGGACTTCGAACCTGACAACCGAAGGCAATGTAATTTCGGTTCATAGCGCTCGATTTCACGGTTACGAATATCCGATAATTTTTGCCGCGCCATTTGGTGGTGCTATCTTTGGTTTTACTAAAAGCGATTCCTTTTGGCATGGCATTAGTTATTTTGTGACCAGCGGTCCAGTCCGTTCAATCAGCTCGGCACTCGAAAAATTACCCGAAGACACCATGGTTGACCAATTGGTCATTTCCGAGAATACTTCGGAGCAAATTGCGATTTGGCGACCGCAGGAAGTCCAAAGCGTTTTTGAAAATGAACCAACTGTTTCTAATCAAATTCTTAAGATTTTTCCCAATCCAGCGAACGGTCCGGTTAGGCTCAATCGTACCGATCAGAATACCATTGAAGTTTATGATAGTCAGGGCAGACTGGTTCGTGTCATCACTCCGAATGAGCAGTACTGGAATTTAACCGACCAGAACGGGAAAATTTTAAAATCCGGAATCTATTTCTTGCGGGTTAAAAGTTCCAAGGCGATAGCCAAGCTCGTAATCAGCCGGTAAAACACCCTTCCGATGAAATACTTTATTTTAAAAGAGGAGAAAACGAAACCACAAGATTCCACAGATTTACACGAGAAGACACGAAGTGTCATTGCGAGGCGAAGCCGCAACGCGAAACGTCGATGGAGCGAAAAGCGACAGCAGCAATCTCAAGAGATTCCTCGCTTCGCTGGGAATGACCCGCCGGGTCATCTTGTGTTAATCTTGTAGTTTCTTCTTTTGGAGGTTGAAATGAGAAAAATATTATTTTATTTAGTTCTAATCGCTCTCGTCGTCTTTGCTTGCGGCTGACCCGGTTAAACCCGCTTGGTTCGTGTCGACCGAGTTTAGATTCATATAACTAACCAATTTTGTTAATCTAATTCGATTAAAATTCGTTATAAAGTTCCTGAATATGTACGTGGATTATATTGATTTTCTTGACAATTTGATTAGTTAGATTAGTATTGCTTTCAGGAGAGCCAATTTGGTTGAAAGATTAGAAAGGGAATTTTTAGTAAGGCTTTTAGATTGAAAAAAACAATCTGAGAGGGGGAGTAATGAAATGTTTAAAACCTTTCATTCTAATCACTGTAATAATAAGCTTTTGTTTAGGCAATGAATTTTTTAATGGCTACTCATTAAATCAGAATCTCATTTCAGAATCTTTACCATCAAAACCTATACCCCGAAAAGCAACGGCTGGAATTATCTTTGCCGAATATTGCGGTGGTTTTGCTGGATCTTTAGTTGTAGGTACTATTGGTTGGGTCGGGGGAATATTGCTTTCATCAGCGTATAAGTCTGATTCAGAAGATCTTATGTTTCCATTTCCAATTACCAAAAAACAATTTTTTGCAGGTTTAACTGGGGGGATAATTTGTGGCACCTTAGGCTGCGCTACAGGAACTTATGCGGTTGGAAGCCTCTTTGACCAAAGAGGAACCTTTGCCAGTTCTCTTTTGGGGTCAGTAATAGGGTGGTTTATACCTATTGGAGGACCTCCAGCTGGGTCTGTTGTTTTCTATAACACAAGCCGACCCAAAATTCAAGAACAGGGATTCCTATATAAACACTTTGACTCACCTTCCTTCAGCTTTAGAGCAGAAAAGACAAAAGAAAACAAAATCATACCTGTTCTTGATTTAAAATTAGTAAATGCAAGATTTTAATCAGGACTAAACCGATAATTTAAGCTTAAAGTTTCATTGTAGGCGACCCAGGAGGTAACTCCCTATGTTGCCCCTAAACCACACCTAATGTGATACCTCTTCCAAGCACGAAATTAAGGTAAGCGTTTGACAATTAATGAGATGGAAGAAATTTCAACCATTTTGGTTATTACTTATAAGTAATGTTTTAACTGAACTAAAACCTCGTTAAATAGCGAAATTATCAGCAAAAACACTGTGATTTGAAAACAGTTCCTTTAACGGGGTTGACAATCTGCTGATTCTGAATTATGATACTGAAATGAAAAATATAAGATATTCAAAAGCCGAATACCCGAAGCGTCATCCGAGTGAAACGAGAATAACTTATAAGACAAGTACCGCTAAATCGCCAGCGATGGTATTGCAAAAATTGGAAAGTGAAATATCGGCTAATAAAATTGCTTCGACTTATATTATTTTTAGTAGTGACAATGTTATTGTTGATGGAATCATCAATCTATTAAAAGAGGATTTGTTAACTCCTGGATTTGAATCCTTCGATTTTGACCTTCTGCACTGCGAAGAGGTCGGACTCGAAGAAGTCTTAACCAAGGTCTTTACCCCACCGGCTGCGTCAACTAAACGATTAGTTGTGATTAAGGATGTTTTAAAGCTTAACAAAGATGACCGTGTCGAATTAATAACCAAGCTGGCGAAACCGAGAGATTTTAGCGTGGCATTGGTGGCAACCGATTGGGATAGAAGTTTAGAAGAACTGGCAAAAAAAACGCCGGGACAAATTGCAATTTATAATTTCTACAAACCTTTCCCCGAAGACTTGAAAGGTCTGGTTCGAAACTGGGCATTGCAGAAAGGGATGACGATTGATAGTGACGCAATCGATTTATTGATTGACATTGCCGGCGAATCGCAAGATGTCTTGAACGAAGAGCTGGAGAAAATTAGAATCCTGATTGGTTCGGGCAAACGAATCACCGAAGAGATGGTAAAGCGCGCCGCTGCCAAATCCCGCGATTATGAACTGAACGAACTGACTGCGGCAATTACCGAACAGGATTTGAAAAAATCGCTGCGCATCCTACTTCACCTTAATGAATGGGGTGAAGAACCGGTAAAAATCATCGGCTGGACCGGTAACGAGATGTTTCGAGTTCTAAGAGTTTTAGAGTTGAAGAAAAATGTATTAGTAGTAGCAAAAGAGTTTGGCTGGAAAGAAAAATCCCGTCGCGTGACCGAGCTAATTAAACGAGCGCATCACTGGACTCGGAAGAGTTTGAGCCGTTGCCTAGTCGAATTGGCGATGATGGATAAAGCAATTAAACGCGGTCATCCGGAACCTTATTTTTTATTGGAGAGCTTTTTGATTAGAAACTTAGAACATGACAGTAACTAAAAATAATCTAACCACAGAGGACACCGAGAAAAAATCCCTCTGGGGTTCAAAAGCGAGAGAAGGAGGTATAAAATAAATGGACGATAAGGCTAAAGACAGCGAAGCGCAACACGTAGTGTCCGCCCCGAAAAGCGGGCACGATTCGTACAAGCAGCGCGAAGCGAAATGGCAACGTTTCTGGGACGAAAAGGGTGTCTTTAAGACTAATCCGAACCCAAAACGGAAATATTATGTGCTGGTGATGTATCCTTATCCATCCGGGGACCTGCATATGGGACATGTTAAGAATTATGTGATTGGTGATGTGATTAACCGTTATCGCAAAATGCAGGGTTACGACGTACTTCATCCGTTTGGCTGGGATGCCTTTGGCTTACCCGCCGAAAATGCGGCGATTGCTCATGGTATCCATCCGGAAAAATGGACCAAGGAAAATATCGATATTTCGAAAAAGAACCTGAAGTTGATGGGAATTGCTTATGACTGGGATGCTGAAGTTACAACCTGTGAACCGGATTATTATCGCTGGAACCAGTGGCTGTTTCAGAAATTCTACGAGCGCGGCTTAGCTTACCGGAAAGAAGCTTATGTCAACTGGTGTCCACACTGTCAGACCGTGCTTGCCAATGAACAAGTAGTCGAAGGTCATTGTTACCGTTCAGCTTGTGCCGCACCGGTCGAGAAAAGAAAGCTTACCCAATGGTTTTTCAAGATTACTGAATATGCCCAAAGACTTTGGCAGGATTTGGATAAACTCGAGCACTGGCCAGAAAATGTTAAAACGATGCAGCGTAACTGGATTGGTCGTAGCGAAGGAATTGAAGTTAATTTTACCCTGGAACATAATGGCGAAAAATTCCCAATCTTCACCACCCGACCGGATACGCTGTTTGGTGTGACCTTTATGGCGTTAGCGCCCGATTCTGCTTTAGCCGAAGCTATTGCCCAAGGAACTAAATACGAAAAAGAAGTTAAAGAATTTATTCAGAAGGTATTAAGACGGACCGAGATTGAACGAATCGCGGTCGGGGTAGAAAAAGAAGGAATCTTCACTGGTCGGTATGCAATAAATCCCGTGAATGGCGAAAAAGTTCCGATTTATATTGCCGATTTTGTTCTGGTTTCTTATGGCACTGGTATGATTATGGCGGTGCCGGCGCACGACCAGCGTGACTTTGAATTTGCCAGGAAATATAATATTCCAATCAAAGTAGTGATTAACCCGCCCGGCGAAGACCTAAAGCCAGAAACAATGACCGCTGCCTACGTAGATGAAGGAGCAATGGTCAATTCCGGTCAGTTTAATGGACTGAACAATATTAAAGGTATTGCAAAAATCAATGATTATCTGGTCGAAAAAGGTTTGAGTAGAAGAACCGTCAATTATCGGTTAAAGGATTGGTTAATTTCCCGACAGCGCTATTGGGGAACGCCGATTCCGATGATTCATTGCGAAAAGTGCGGTATTATACCGGTTCCCGAAAAGGACCTGCCGGTACTCTTACCCAAAGATGTGAAAGATTATAAACCGAAAGGTAAATCGGTCCTGGCGGGCGTCGAATCGTTCATTAATACGACTTGTCCGAAATGCGGCGGCAAAGCAAAACGTGACCCGGATACGATGGATACTTTTGTCGATTCTTCCTGGTATTTTATGCGCTACTGCGACCCGAAGAATGATAAATTACCATTTGACCCCAAAAAGGTGAATCAATGGCTGCCGGTTGACGAGTATGTCGGTGGAATAGAGCATGCCTGCGGTCATCTTATCTTTTTCCGATTCTTTACTAAGGTACTGCACGATATGGGAATGGTTGCGGTAGATGAACCTTGTGATGTCCTGTGGATGATTGGTATGGTCAAATGGCAGGGTATTACGATGTCGAGCTCCAAGAACCATGGTATTTGGGTTGGTCCATTTGTCCAAGAACACGGCGCGGATGTCGCAAGATTAACGATGCTCTTTGCCACCCCGCCGGAAAAAGAGATGGATTGGAGCGATGAAGTGGTAACCGGTGTCGCCCGCTTTATCCAGCGCATCAGCCGACTCTATGAAGAAAATAAATCTAATATCCAAAATCAAGTATCTGATATTAAAAATGATGACGATAAAAAACTCTACATCCGTCTTAACCAGACGATTAAGAAGGTGGTAACCGATACTGAGGCATTCCAGTACAATACCGCGATTGCTGCTTTGATGGAATTCTTAAACGACCTGTATTCGTTTGTCGACAAAAAGAGCAAGGTCTTTGGGTTTGCCCTGAACCGGGTTATCTTAATGTTAGCGCCATTTGCTCCACATTTAGCTGAAGAGTTCTGGAATCAAGCCGGCAATAAGAATAGCATTTTCGCCGAGCGATTTCCGGATTATGATAAAAAAGCAGTGAGTTTTGACGAGATGACGATTCCGATTCAAATCAATGGTAAACTGCGTTCTAAAGTAGTCGTGCCGGTTGGCACATCCGAAGAAGAAATAAAGAAGTTGGCTTTCAAAGATAAAAAGGTCATCGAATACACTAAAGGCAAAGAAGTAAAACGGGTGATTTATATCGCTAATAAACTGTTGAGCATTGTAACCGGATGATGCCTTACGCTATACGCGATAGGCACAATGCCAGAAATAGCTTGGGTATGGCATTAGGCGTGAAGCGCCACGCGTAAATGGAAAAAGTCTTCATCCTCGACTTTGGCTCCCAGTACACCCAGCTCATTGCCAGGAAAGTTCGGGAGCTAAAAGTCTATTGCGAAATTCAGCCATTTTCGCTTAGTGCTGAAGAAATCAAAAAGGCAGCACCCAAAGCATTAATTCTTTCAGGTGGTCCAGCTAGTGTAAAAGAAGAGAATAGGCCATATCCGGATGAAAGAATCTTTGAACTCGGTATCCCTATCCTCGGTATCTGCTACGGCATGCAAATCACTGCCGACCATTTTGGTGGGGTGGTGGGTTTTGCCAAATTCCGTGAATACGGAAGAACCAAACTTTACACAATCAAAAAAGACGTACTTTTCTTGAATTTACCCGATGCAATAACGGTCTGGATGAGTCACGGTGATTCGGTTACCGTCTTGCCCAGAGGATTTACTAACTTAGCAAAGAGTGAAGGTATACCATGCGCTGCTTTTGTCAACCGAGCAAAAAAGATTTATGGGGTCCAGTTCCATCCCGAAGTTGCCCACACGCCCAAAGGCAAAGCAATTCTTGGTAATTTCTTATTCAAAATTGCTGGTTGTTCACCGACCTGGACCATGGCGTCATTCATTAAAGAAAAGACTGAAGAAATTAGAAATAAGGTCGGTAACGAACGAGTAATCTGCGCGCTTTCCGGTGGGGTTGATTCAACTGTTTTGTGCGTCCTTCTCAAGCGAGCGATTGGTGACCGTTTGGTCGCCATCTTTGTTAATAACGGAGTCTTACGCAAAGATGAACCGGAGAAAATTGTAAAACGTTTTCGTAATCAATTTAATCTGCGCTTCGTCGATGCTGAGCAACATTTTCTTAAAAACCTTAAGGGTGTGATTGACCCGGAAAGGAAACGAAGAATTATCGGCAATGAATTCATCCGAATCTTTGAGCGGGAAGCAAAAAAACTTGGGACAATAAAATTCTTAGCTCAAGGAACACTTTACCCGGATGTAATTGAGAGCAAATCACCCTGGGGTGGACCTTCCGCTACTATCAAGACCCATCATAATGTCGGAGGTTTGCCCAAAAGGATGCGATTCGAGCTGATTGAACCCCTGCGCGAACTATTTAAAGACGAAGTCCGGGTTTTGGGCAAAGAACTTGGTTTAGCCGACGATATTGTCCATCGCCAACCGTTTCCTGGACCGGGTTTGGCAGTTCGAATCATCGGCGCGGTCACCAAAGAACGGCTAAGAATCTTAAAAGAAGCCGATGCGATACTTTTAGACGAAATAAGAAAAGCCGATTTGTATCGGAAACTCTGGCAGTCTTTTGCCGTGCTTTTACCAGTCAAGACGGTAGGCGTGATGGGTGACCAGCGGACTTATGAGGCGGTGATTGCGATAAGAGCGGTCTATTCTTCGGATGCGATGACCGCGGACTGGGCGGATTTGCCCCATAATCTTTTGGGAAGGATTTCCAATCGTATCATCAACGAAGTCAAAGGGGTCAACCGTGTCGTCTACGACGTCAGCTCCAAACCACCCAGCACAATTGAATGGGAGTAAAAAGCAAAGGCTTGGGAAAAGGCTGGGGATTAGTGTTTGTTTTCTCCTAATCGTCATTGCGATGGCCCAAGTCACGCCACGCGAAGCGTAGATGGAGCGTAAGCGACATCAACAATCTCATTGACTAAATGTCTCGATTAAAAATTATTTTAGTCCTTGGATTTGGTTTAATCGTCCTTTCCTTCGCCTCAATATTAATCAAACTGACTCAAGCGCCCAGTATCGTTATTGCGGCTGGACGTTTAACCGTGGCATCATTGGTTTTAACACCATTCTTCTGGTTTCAAGTCAAAAAGATAAAATTAGAATTAAAACAGGTTCCTTTTGGGTTATTAATATTATCCGGAGTGTTTTTAGCCGCGCATTTTACCTTGTGGATTGAATCGTTAAGCCATACTTCGGTGCCGAGCTCGGTAGTATTAGTGGCAATGAACCCAATCTTTGTGGCAATCTTTGCTCCAATATTATTACGGGAAAAAATCACCTGGCAGATTGGTCTGGCAGTAGTTTTAGGCGCAGTCGGCGCAATCCTAATCGCCAGTCAAGGGATGAATTCTTTTGCCATGACCAAAGGCAATCTTTTAGCTTTAGGCGGTGCGGCTTGTGCCGGAGGTTATGTTTTAGTCGGACGTCGAATCCGACCCCAACTCGGTTTAATCGGCTACATCTACATAATGTATACAACTGCGGCGGTGTTATTATTGCTAGCGGTATTATTGACTGGTCAGCGAATATCCGGTTATTCATTTCAAGCCTATCTTTTTATAATTCTTTTAGGACTTGGACCACAACTGATTGGACATACCAGTTTCAACTGGGCTTTAAGGTATTTAGCTGCGCCGGTGGTGGCGATGACGATTCTGGGTGAACCGATTGGCACGACCATTCTCTCCTGGGCAATTCTTGCCCAACCACCGACCTTAAGAGAAATTATCGGTGGCATCATAATCTGTATTGGTATCTATCTCGCTGCCAGTAGCGAAACAAAGCAAGATAGAACCACCACGAAAGCACGAAATTTTGAAAACACGAAAAATATTTAACTGCAGGTTAGTGCAGATAAACACAGATTATAATTAACTTTTTCTCCTCTCCCTCGATGGGAGAGGATTAAGGTGAGGGTGACTTATTTTTGGGGTTCGCGACTTTGATTTTTGATGTTTTTACTGCTTGACAATGGTAATTGATTTTGCTAATTTCAGTTGTGGTTATAACTAAACAAAAGCTATCCAAAACCAGAATTTACTGCGGTCCGCTGGCAACTAAATTAAGGCTAATACTAATTAAAAAATATTTGTCAATTGTTAAGAACCAGGAAATACAGGAAAGTGTCCCCCAAATTACCTGACCCCCTTATGCTCTGAAATGGCAACTAAAAAGAAGGTCGTAAGAATAATGTTCATTTATTTTGAGTTATCAACTATTTGGGACAAGGCTTTGAGACTCAAGAAAGGGCAGTAAAATGTCGAAAACATTCGTAGAAGCTATTAAATTGGTTAATAGTTATGGTGAATTTGTTGATATGCTTCTTTTGTCTATTATACCAATAGTTATAGTTATATTATATTATATTTTGAAAAGTTCAGGATATTTATCGTTTTTATCCTCATCGGGTTTACGGAAATTGAAATTGCTCATCATAGGCTTATCTTTATTTCTAATATGTAGTTTGGCTTTTAATCTAGCTTGGCAAATTATTGACGCCTACGAAGCAGTTTGCGCAAAAAATCGAAACGATATTTCCTTTTTATTACAAAGAGGGGCAGAGAGCAGTCAAAGTTATGCTGCAAGGATACTAAGACATTTAAATGCCGTCCCCCTTGATTTTAATGACAGAATAACATATTACAAAATCGTAGGGTTAAAGAACATTGAGAAAGATCCTAATCCTGATATTTTACTATATCATATTCTTATATTACCTATTCTAAGAGAAAAAAAAGATGAAAGTGAAAGTGAATATTATATATATATTTTGAACAAACTAGGTAATATTATTGAATTTAAAGACTTGTTCGAGAAGTCCACTCGGATAGAAATTCAGAACGATTCTTCTTTTTATAATATAGCAACAGCACACAGTTTAAGAAGTGGTAAAATAGAAGACATAGTAATGCCAGTAATTATAGATAGTCGTATCATAGATTTGATACGATACCATATTCTTCCCTACTTATACCTAAATTATTTTTATGATAAATACTTTCATCTAAAGTTTTTGGAAGGAAAAATAGAAATTTTAATCAAGTTGGCACGTGGTAATAATAATGTAGTTGAAAAAATAGCAGGTTCACTTTCGGGCATTGTTGTTGCAACTATTCCCAATATAACATTTGTTGCTAAAATCAGTGGTGCTGAACTTATTTCTGTGCAAAATGAACCTGGTACAGAGATTGGCGGTAACCAACTCTATACTATTGAGAACAACGTGAAGGTCATGATTGCCCAAAATTTAGAGAAAAACCTAAGAAATCTTTTCTCTATAAGAAAATTCAAAGTCCCTGAGACTGTAGCTTGTGAAATTGAAAAAAACTTTGGCAAAGATTCAAAGTGGTGGGAAAATTAGATAACAAAAGACATTCGTTGGGGTGAAAATTGCGGGGACTCTGTGATTTTCTAAAAACTAGTTGTCTTTCTCGCTCATAATACAATAATCCTTCGCTAATTTTCATAGTCTAATAAAAGATAAGGAAGTCGGACTTCCTTAAATGATATTAACTTCTTAATTTCTTTCGGATTTCGAAATTAGGATTTCGGATTTAAGGGGACCCAGCCCCCGAACCAACCCCCAAAAAGACAGTGCCTAGTGGTTAGTGACTAGTGAAAGTACCGGAAAAAGCAGCCCAGGAGATTACCCTGGGAGTTGCCCCCCAGGCTACCCCCGAGTCTACTCCCGAACCCGCTCCCCAGCTTGCTCCCGAAGCTGCTCCCCAAGTTGTCCCCGAAGCTGCCCTCCAACCAATCCCCGAAGCCGCTCCCGAAGCTACTTAGGAGGCTACTCCCGAAGCGACCTCCGAGGCTACTCCCCAAGCCACTTACGGGGTCACCCCCTGGATGGTACCCCCACCTGAAGCAATATCAAAGATAAAATACCAAAAATCAAATATATAGAAGAAAATTCGGCTTGACTAAAAGGTTAGTTATAACTAACCTTTATTGTGGCACAAAAAATACCAACTGACCCTTGAAAAATGAAGAAATTGTAACAACAGATAATACAGAAAATAGCCGCCGAAAACACGAAATCCACGAAAAAGACAAAGAAGGGATTTGCGTAGTTGGCTTTTTAATCAGTTCTCCGCTGAGTATTGATAACAATTCCCAGTTTAATCATAGTCTTGAAATTAAATCAAGTTTCATCTAAAATATACTACCGCCTATGAAAAAGAAGAAGATAAATAAGAAGAATACTACGATATCTAAACTGAACCCAGTGAAAAACCAAAGTCTTCAGTTTCGGCTCGAAGATTTTCGTAATTTAGCCCATCGAATATTCCATTATGCGAATAGCGGCGTATTTAGAGACGAATTTATGCGCGAAGCGTCCAAGATTTTGCTCGATTTTTCGGGTTGTGATGGCGTCGAACTTTGGGTAATGGAGCATAATAAATATTATCAATCTAAAATAGAAAATGACAATGAAAATTTATGCCAATTTGGCACGATGCCGATATTAACTGAAAATATCGATAAAAAAGCAGTTCCTGCTTTAAGTAGTTTTGACTTAGAGCATTTGAGTCATAATATGATAACCGCTCAACCTTATACCCCATCGCCATTTTTTACCAAGCACGGCGCTTTTTGGACTGGTGTTACCAAAAGACCGATCCAACTCAATTTTGGCGCTAATAAAGAAACGCAAACCTTTAACTTGAGCGACAATCATTATAATTCACTGGCGATCATTCCGATTACCGTTTCGAATAAAATTATCGGGCTCTTACAATTGAAGAGCCAACATTCGAATTATTTCAAAGAAGAGGGAATCAATTTCTACGAAGGCATTGCGCAAATTTTAGGCGATGCCCTGGTAACTCGCGAAGCTCAGATTTCATTAAGAGAACGGGTTAAAGAACTCTCCTGCTTATACGGTATCGCATTACTGGTCGAAAAGCCTAAGATAGCTTTGGATGAGATTTTACAGGGTATTGCTGAACTGCTGCCGCCGGCTATGCTCTACCCGCAAATTGCCCGTGCTCAAATCATCTTTGACCGGCATTGTTATGCTACCCCTAATTTTGAAAAGGCTAAGGATAAATTAGCCGCGGATATTATTATTGATAATATGAAAAGAGGAATAATTGAGGTCGGTTATATCGAGGAAAAAATAGAGCTCGATGAAGGACCATTTCTTAAGGAAGAGCGCGACCTCATCGATACGGTAGCGAGCGAAGTGGCATTGATTGTTGAACGGCGAAAAATCGCCGAAGTTAAAGAAAGACTTCAAAGCCAGCTGCGCCATGCTGACCGGTTAGCCACGATTGGACAACTGGCAGCCGGTGTGGCTCATGAATTAAACGAGCCCTTGGGTAATATCCTGGGTTTTGCCCAGCTCGTCAAGAAATCCGAGCAGTTACCCGAGCAAAGTGAAAAAGACATTGATAATATCGTAAAAGCCTCTTTGCATGCCCGAGAAGTGATTAAGAAACTGATGTTCTTTGCCCGCCAAATGCCGCCCAAGAAAGTCCAGGTCAATTTGAACCAATTGGTTGAAGATGGTTTATATTTTCTGAAAGCTCGCTGTGACAAAGAAGGAATCGAAATCGTCCGCACCCTTTCATCCGACTTACCCGAAATTACGGCTGACCCTTCCCAATTATATCAGGTCTTTGTAAACCTGGTGGTTAATGCAATTCAGGCGATGTCCAAAGGCGGGACTTTGACCCTGCGCACCCTTGCCGGCGATGGGCACCTATCATTGGTGGTCGAGGATACCGGAGTCGGAATGAATGAAGAGATTATGAAACAGATATTTATTCCGTTCTTTACCACTAAAGGAGTGGGCGAAGGGACTGGTTTAGGTTTATCGGTAGCGCATGGCATCGTAACCGCCCATGGCGGCACGATAAAAGTAACGAGTAAAGTTGGTCAAGGCTCTCGCTTCGAAGTAAAACTTCCTTTGACCGGTGCACCTGATGTAGAAGAGGTAGAATAAGTGGCAAATCCTGATAATAAAGAAACTATTTTAGTGGTTGATGATGCTCCCCAAACTTTAGAAGTCATCAGGCGAAACTTAACTTCCAAAGGGTATCAAGTTTTTACTGCTTCGAATGTCCGGGAAGCGATAAAAATTATCGAGAGTTCACCGGTTGATTTGGTCATTACCGATTTAAAGATGCCCGAAGTTTCCGGTATTGATTTAGTCCGGCATATTCGCGAGAACTACAAAGATACTGAAGTGATGATGATTACCGGTTATCCCTCGATTGAAAGTGCGGTTGAGGCGGTAAAAATCGGGGCTGAGGAGTATTTGACCAAACCTTTTACCGACGAAGAACTCTTTGCCGCGGTTCAGAGAACACTCGATAAATTATTTGTCCGAAGAGCCGGTCGAGTGAGGATGCAAAAAACGCCATCGGCGCCTTATGGTCTTATCGGCGAATCCGTCCCAATGCATAAAATGCTCGATGCGATAGCCAAAGCCGCTTCAACTTCCGCGACCGTTCTTATCACCGGTGAGAGTGGGACCGGTAAGGAACTGGTCGCAAGAGCGATTCATTACAGCAGTGGTCGAGCCTCGGCTCAATTTGTCCCGGTCAATTGTAGCGCAATTCCCGAAGAGCTTTTAGAGAGTGAGTTATTTGGACACGTTAAAGGCGCATTCACCGGAGCGGTTGAATCACGGGCTGGTTTCTTTCAAACCGCGGATGGCGGTTCGATTTTTCTCGATGAAATCAGCGATACCAGTTTAGCCATGCAGGCAAAATTGCTGCGAGTGCTTCAGGACAAAGAAGTTTGCATGGTTGGTTCAAGCCGACCGCGCATTGTTGATGTAAGAATCCTGGCATCAACCAATAAAGATTTACTCAGTTTAGTCAAAAAAGGCGTGTTTCGCGAAGACCTCTACTATCGGCTCAATGTGATTACGATTGATACCCCACCCTTACGCGACCGCAATAACGATATATTACTACTGATTCAGCATTTTGTTGCCAAGTTTGCCAAAACTTTGGGTAAGCCGACCCCAAGATTTTCCGATAACGCCTTGCGGGTATTAAAAAATTATCACTGGCCCGGTAATGTTCGAGAACTGGAAAATGTGATTCAGCGATTAGTGGTTATGACCGATAGCGAGATGATAGAGGTTCCTGATTTACCATCACTCTTACGTTTTTCCGCTCTTAGAAAAGCTGGCTTGAATCGAACCTTAGCCGAGGTCGAGGCTGAGTATATTCAAAACGTCCTGGCGAGTGTCGGCGGCAATATAACTCAAGCCGCTGAGATACTTGGCATCGACCGCAAAACTTTACGGGCAAAACTCAAAAAGAATCTACTCGCTTAAGCAAGTAAACCCCTAAAAGAAATTAAACGAAATGAATGAAGAAAGGTTTGAATTGTATTTCTTGATTTCCCCGGGGTTGGGGCAAGATCAGCAGCTTAACTAATTTCCATCGTCTTCTAAGGATTGCCGAGGGTCGAATCTGCAGACAGGGTATCTGTTGGGACAGTCGGTATCGTAGCGTAAACTGATTTCAGCGGACCAATTTTTGCTCGAATTAGGGCGACTCGACCATCGGTTGGAACCTTGAGGAAATAGAATGCTCTCTTCACCGTCTGATTTTTGCGATCGAGGGGCGCGCATATTAACCGATCTTCGTAAACTCTGAGTACCACCATGCCCGGTGGGGATGAGGGTATCAGGAAGCACAGTTCCCTCGAAGCTCTACTGTGCCCAACGAGAAACGCACCGCAAACGCCAATCGTTAATAGTGCTGCGATTAGGAGTTGAGTTGGATCGATCCCCGCATAAATCCGTTTCTCCAAGTCAGCGCCGAAGACCCCTTCTAATTCTTCCGTCGTCAAGGAAGAAACTGTCTTTCTAGGGGCACGATGGTGGTGAAGAATGGGAACCACTAGCTCTACGTAGATCACGATGACGATCATGATTGCCATGATGGTTATGTATTCCCATCGAACTTTGAAGGGATAGATCAGCGCTATTAGCAAAACCAACAATGGAAGCAGACGACTTGTACTTCGAAAGGCTATCTTAGCCTTCATGGACAAAGACCGCCTTTGACCCATTCGCAACATATACCATGTAATCAACGGTCCCAGCACTAAAGTGAATCCCGAGGAAATAGCTAGCATCGTGGAAACTTCGATTCTGATGAACCACACAGGTATATCAAATGCCTTGCAGTAGCCTGCTTCATAGGCATATGTGTAAATGTAAGCCAGCACGGTCAGCCCAAATGCAATAAGGCTGCCTTCTATAAAGGTCCGCCGAACCGGTTTTTTATTCAATCCGTCTTGCAGTGATTCGGATAAATAGGTCTTTTCCCCGTTTTTGGACGACATATCAGTTTCTACGTTGCCATGAGGCGGATATACTAAATGCCGAATTTCCGGGCAAGCAACTCATTCTATAACCTCCCAGCGTCCTATTATGCTTTGCAGTAACTTTTCATTCATGGCAACCACTACTTCAACTCCTTTAGAAATCTCTGTGTCTCCGCCAGTTCCGTATTGACCAGGTCCAAATCAGCGATGTTTGTGTATTTACTCATTCTAAAACCTAATACATTAATATTAAGACAATGTCAATAACTAATATTGGACTCGAAAAAATGGACCGTGATTCTCAGTTTTCTCTGGGCAATCGGGCAGACAGACATAAAAATATAAGGGATATTATTAGTTTATACCACAAAAGAGATAAGGTCAAAGAGATTTAGTGGGTAAAAAGAAGTTAGATATGCCCCAAAAAGAAGTGGACCAAAGTTTTTGTTTTGGTATAGTTATACACAAATACAAAATACTATGCAATACACTGTATTTAAAGATGGTTATTGACATTTTGGGTTTTTGATATTATTATTAATATAATTTATAACAAACTTTTGTAGAAAGGAAGAAAATGGGACTTAAAGACCTTATTGTAGAGCATAAACGAGTATCTGAAGAACTGTTGGAAAACATTCTTAAGGGGCGTGCTCAATTAATAAAAGAGGGCAGAGAAGTAATTTTGAAGAATGAGGGGAACATTTTCCCTGAAAGGGTAAGAGTATTGCTTTATCTCTGTGGGAAAAAAGCGTGGGAATACTTAACGGCTGAAGAACTAGCTGTTTCTATTGAAGAACTTGCTAAGAATCTGGGAATCAAAGGGAACACTTTACGACCAATATTGAAAGGGCTAAACGATGCTTATTATGTTGAAAGAACGGTAAGAGGAAGATATCGTATTTTACCTAAAGGAATTGGGGAATTGGAAAAAATAATTAAGCAAGAAACTCTTAAAGAAGGACGAATTTTGGAAACTAAGGTTAAGAAAGATGGTAAATCAACCAGAAGAAACCCTATTAGCGCGTATATTAATAAATTCTATAATGAAGGGTACTTTAAAAAACCTAAAAAAATGACAGACTTAATGAGCGAATTAAGAAAACAGGGTTTGGCTGTAAAGTTAGTACACCTACCGCCTTACCTTTTACGTTTAGTCAGGACGGGAAGACTAAACAGAGAACAAATAATTGAGGGCAAAAGGAAAATTTGGGTTTATAAATTACCGGGAGGAAAAAGTCATGAATAAAGAAAAAATTATGAAATTAACTTTACAGATTGAAGAAGCTCTCAAGCATCTCAAATTTGAGCTTGGTTACGAAGCAGAAAGCAGCAATAAGCGCGTAAAAGCCAGAAAATCAAAGAAAGAAAAATTGAATCTTGAAACTCCTATTAGAAATCTATTGCAAGAAGGATTTTTCTCTGACTGGAAAACAGATAAAGATGTAGTTAAAAAACTTAAACAACAAGTTTTGAATCCTAAACGCGCCTCCGTTTCCAATGTATTAAGAAGATTTGCAGCTCCACAAAAGGGGTTGTTGGAACGGCAGGGAGAAGGAACTAAGAAAAATCTTTGGCGCTATCGTGCAAAGTTAATAAAGAAATAAAATGGAATTGATAAAGTTCATAGACAATACTGAAGACCTTATCAACTTGATTTCGAAGGGCGGGGTAACTATTTCAGAAAAAAACGCTAAAGAAAAAGTAGAAAAATGGACCACGACTAACTACAGCGTTTTATTAAATATTTTCAAGCAAGATTCTAAAGCTACTAAATCAGTTAAATATTTAGCCAACTCGATGAGTAATCAACGGTTACTTAAAAAGAAATGGCTTAAAAATTTACGGATTATTGTAAAAAAGCTTAAAACTCAACAGATTGCTAGAAGAAAATTTAAGCAAATTACTAAGTATCCAAAGCAGCTTTTATTGTCAAATTCCTTATTGAATAAAGTAAAAAATCTAGATAAGAAAATTTTTGTTTTGGGCTCCGAAGCTAATTGTAACTGGCAAGCCAGATGTTGGAATGCTTGTGGTATTTTAATGCGAATTATTTTAGAAAGGACCTTGGACAGAAAGCATCCTGATATTAAAGCAAAGGATGGGCTGAGAGATAAAATTAATTATTCTTTATCTGGCGCTATTTTCGGGAAAAGTGTGAAAGAATCAATAAAAAAGTTAGATAATACTACAAAAATAACAGGAGATATTGTAGCACATGACTCTAACATTCTTTTGAGTAAGAATGATGTCGAGTTAGCGATAGTTCCATTGAATATTTTAATCAAAGATGTATTTAATTTATGAACTTAACTCTGCCAATCAAAAATTAGGGATAGTCTTGGGATGTTTCCAGATTTTTGATATACTAGCCCTCCTTAGGTCACCATTAAGCCACCCCGATACAAATATCTAAATTCAAAAATCGAAAGTCAAAATTATCTGAGTTTTTTTAGAATGGGAATCAACCCCCGAGCCAACGCCCCGAAAAGACAGTGTTTAGGGGATAGGGATTAGTGACTAGTGAAGTTAAAATAAAGAGATGACCCAGCCTAGGAGCCAGCCTCCTAGGCAGCTTAGGGGGCAGCCTAGGAGCCAACCCCCGAGCCAACTCCCCAGCCAACCCCCGAACCCGCTCCCGAGGCAGTCCCCGAACCTGCCTCCCAACCGACCTACGAAGCAACCCCTGAGGCGACTTAGAAAGCGACCTACGAGGCGACTTAGGAAGCCACTCCCGAAGCTGCCTGGGGAGCCGCCCCCTAGGCGATACCCCCTATCCAAGCAATTTTCAATGTAAAATTTCTAATTTCAAATGGTTACAAGAAAAATCGGGTCGATTTAGACATTAGTTATAACTAATCTTTTCTATGACCTAAAATAATAAATTTCCAAGCACCAATTCCAAATAATTTCAAAATCCCTATCCCTAGAATTTATAATCTCTACTGGGGAATTTTTCCCCAGTGGGTCAAATTTACCCAATAATTTCTGGTATTTTGAATAATCTTTAAACAATTTCAAACAGCAATAATATTAATATGATTGTCGAAGATTAAGATATTTAATAACTTAGAATAATAATTTTACCAAGTTATTTTCGAGTTTGATCAAATCCTTTTGGGCATAATAATTGCACTTATTACATCAAATGCAATTAGTTAGTTCAAAAATCACACAAAGAGGAAATTTTTATAAAAGTGGAATGGCGAAGCAAAAGGAGGAGTTATCATGACTCAATTTTCAGGACTTTGTTTAAATTGTAGTAACGCTTCGAATTGCACCTTTCCTCGAAGCTCAATAAGACCGGTATCTCAATGCGAGGAATTTGAAGGTTTACGGGACCGTAAACCGAATAATCCTGGTAAAACAACTCGACCCTCTAATCCATTTTCTGAATTAAAGCCGGAAGAAAAAAACCCGGGTAAAGATTTAGGATTATGCCGAAATTGTGAAAACCGTGATACCTGCAAATTTCCTAGACAAGAAGGAGGCATCTGGCATTGTGAGGAATACCGATAAATTATTAACCACAGACCTGCCTGCCGAAGCGATAGCGCAGGCAGGGAACACCGAGAATATGAAACCACGAAACTCGAAAGAGTCATCCGAGCTAAGAGAAATAGAACCACGAATTAACACGAAAACACACGAAATAAGAAAAAGACAAAGAAAGAATTTGCCAAATGCGAGGAGAATAAACACTAATAAACACGAAAACAAACACAGATTTCCAATGAAACAAAATAAGATATTCATTCGTGTCAATTCGTGTGCATTCGTGGCAAAATGTTTTGAGCGAAAGGAATCTTATGACAAAAGTTGAGAAAAAAGTTGTGGAAACGAAATCGGCGCATGGTCTTTGTTCAACCTGTATCAAAGATGCGACCTGTACCTTTCCCCGTGACCCGGAACAGCCGGTACTGGAGTGTGAAGAATTTGAGGGTGAAATATTTAGTCCGAAAGAGACATTAAAAATTGTTGATAAATTCGCCGGTGAAAAGGGCGGACTAATTGCGATACTGGAAGAGATGCAGACGAAATATGGTTATCTCCCGGAAAAAGCATTGAAAATTGTGGCAGAGCGGACCGGTCGTTCAATGGTCGATGTTTATGGCGTGGCAACTTTTTATCGAGCGTTCAGCTTAAAACCAAGAGGCAGACATCTCGTATCCGCCTGTTTAGGTACTGCCTGTCATGTTCGGGGCGCACCCAAAATAGTTGAAGAATTGGAACGCCAGCTGCAAATCAAACGCGGCGATACTACACCCGACAAACAATTCACTTTGGAAACGGTAAACTGTTTGGGCGCCTGTGCCCTGGGACCAATTGTCGTGGTCGATGGGCATTACTTTTCCAACGTTGAAACCAGCAAAGTCAAAAATATACTTAAGAAAGCGCGCGAAGGACTCGATAAAACCGAGATAAAAGGCGACCAAAGAATTTTTCCGATTGAAGTTAATTGCCCGCGCTGTAATCACAGCTTAATGGACAATGACTATCAGATTGATGGTTATCCATCAATCCGGGTAACGGTGGCTTTTAATAATACGCACGGCGGGCTTCGATTATCTTCTTTGTACGGCAGTTATAATGTCGAATCCGAACACGAAATTCCAATGGGTGCGGTGGTCAATTTCTTCTGCCCGTATTGTCATGCCGAGCTGATTGGTTCGGGTAATTGCCCGGAATGCGGAACGAAGATGGTGCCGATGATTGTGCAGGACGGTGGAATGATTCAGGTCTGCTCACGGCGCGGTTGTAAAGGACATCACTTAGACCTCGACGGGGTTAATTTATAAGGAGGAATTAATGCCACCGAGCCATAGAGTTAAATTTAACCACGAAGACACGAAAGAAACGAAAAATATATTTTCATTTCGTGTTTTCCAAATTTCGTGCTTTCGTGGTAATTGTTATCCTTATTTCTTGGATTCTAGGACTCAGTGGCAAGTGGAATGAGAGAATAATTTATGGAAAAACTAAAATCAATTAAAGAATTTAAATCGCTACAAGGGCGTCTGGCAGCAAGTCCGGAAAAGGCTATCCCAACCATTGTCATTTCGGCTGGTACTTGCGGTCAAGCCAGTGGTGCGAACGACTTAATCCGGGTGGCAAAACGGGAGATTCTGAATAAGAAACTTTCGGGAAAAATCCGGCTACGCATTACCGGTTGCCATGGCTTCTGTGAAATGGAACCTTCAGTGCTGGTCGAGCCAAATCGAACCTTCTATCCGAAACTGAGCCAAAAAGATATGGCTAAAGTCGTGGATGCAGTGGCAAAGGGTGAAGTAGCTAAGGATTTACTTTATAAAGACCCGAAGACCGGAAAATTAGCCGAGACCCAGGAAGATATGCCTTTCTACCAGAAACAGGTGCGGACGATTTTAGCCCAAAATGAAAAGGTTGACCCAATAAGAATCTACAACTATATCGAAAATGGCGGCTACTCAGCCTTGACTAAAGTTTTAGAAAAAAGCAACCCAAAATGGATCGTGGACGAGGTTAAAGCTTCTGGTTTGCGCGGTCGCGGCGGTGCTGGCTTTTTAGCTGGTTTGAAATGGGAAATGCTGGCTAATCAAAAAAATGGTCGTCGAATCGACCCTTCGCCCGAATCGGGCTCGGGTGGTAAATATCTGGTTTGTAATGGTGATGAAGGTGACCCGGGTGCCTATATGGACCGCAGCGTACTCGAAGGCAATCCGCACAGTATCATTGAGGGTATGATTATTGGTGCTTTTGCTACCGGTGCGACTGAAGGTGTGTTTTACGTACGAACTGAATATCCGCTGGCGATTAAACATCTGGTAATTGCCCTTCGACAAGCCCGCGAGTTAGGTCTTTTAGGTAAAAATATCTTAGGGACTGACTTTTCTTTTGACATTAATTTGGTCAGAGGCGCTGGTGCCTTTGTTTGCGGTGAGGAAACTGCTTTAATGCGCTCAATCGAAGGGAAAATTGGCGAACCAAGACAACGTCCGCCATATCCAGTGGTAAAAGGTATTTATGGTAAACCGACTGCAATTAATAATGTCGAAACCTGGGCAAACATTCCAGTTATCATTAACCACGGAGCAAAAGAGTTTGTTAAGATTGGGACTAAGAACAATTCGGGCACCAAGATATTCAGTCTGGTCGGTAAAGCAAAAAATACCGGTCTGGTGGAAGTGCCAATGGGAATTACGATTGATGAAATTGTCAATGATATTGGCGGTGGCTCGGTGAGCAAAGCGAAAATCAAGGCAGTGCAGACCGGTGGACCATCCGGCGGCTGTATTCCAGCTAAGATGTTCGATTTACCAATTGATTATGACAGTCTTAATAAAGCCGGTTCGATTATGGGCTCGGGCGGTATGATTGTGATGGACGAGAATACCTGTATGGTGGACGTGGCGAAATATTTTACCAATTTCTTAAAGGATGAATCGTGCGGTAAGTGTTTCACCTGTCGTAAAGGGACCCAGCGGATGTGGGAAATTCTCGATGATATTTCAACCGGTAAAGGGACGGTGGCGGAACTCGACCTGCTTGAAGAGTTAGCCAATGTGGTCAGGGACACTACAATGTGTCAGTTAGGTCAAACCGCACCAAATCCCGTACTTTCTACCCTGCGCTACTTTCGAGATGAATACCTTGAACATATCAATAATAAAAAATGTCCAGCCGGTGTTTGTAAAGAACTCATCACCTACTCGATTAATGAAAACTGCACCGGTTGTCAACTCTGTGTTAAACAATGTCCAGAAAATGCAATAACCGGCAAGAAGAAGGAAAAACACACCGTTGACCAAGCTAAATGCATCAAATGTGGTGCGTGTAGGAGTGTCTGCAAGTTTGATGCGGTGACGATCCAGTAAATGGAAAGGAGTTGAGGAAACAATGATAAATCTCACAATCAATGGCTTACCGGTTTCGGTCGAGAAAGGAACTACTCTGCTCGAAGCCGCCAAATTCATCGGTTTTCCCATCCCAACCTTGTGCCATATGGAAGGACTTTCGCCTTATGGTGCTTGCCGGCTCTGTATTGTCGAAATTGGCGAGGGACCAAGAGCCAAACTGGTTTCATCCTGCACTTACCCGGCTGAAGAAGGACTGAAAGTTCGCACGGCATCCTCACGCGTGGTGAAAGCCCGCAAGATGGTTCTGGAACTATTATTAGCGTCTTGTCCCCAATCCAAGATTATTCAAGACCTTGCCTCAGCCCACGAAATAAAACAGCAAAGGTTCAAGCAAGAACATGAAGATTGCATACTATGTGGACTCTGCGTAAGAATGTGCGAAGAGCAGATGATGGCAAAAGCGATTGGCTTTCGGGGTAGAGGAGAAAAACGAAGTCTCGGCACGCCGTTTGATATAAAGTCTGAGGAATGTCGTTTATGTGGTGGCTGTATTTATGTTTGCCCAGCTTGCCAGCTCCGCTGTACTTATAACCAACCGGAAAAAGCAATTTGTGGCGGTTGTGCTAATCTCACACCACCATGCCTCGAGAAAGAAAAATTTGACGATATGATGTGTTATATGGCACCTTGTGTTGCCTGTGAAATTAAAAAAGATTAGAAGAAAGGAGAATAGTAATATGTCTTTTTCAAAAATTAATGCCTCAGCCGCAACTCTAACCAAGAATCGAACTGAAGATTCAGTTGTCCCCATTTCCGGGATGTGTGTTACTTGTGTTGACGGCTGTATTGGAATGTGCGAAATTGGCAAATCGGCATATCGAGGTCACGAAGTAATTTACCCGCAGCCGTTCGGTGTTATCACTACGGCTTGTGAAAAAATCTACCCGGTCGATTATTCCCATTTCAACATTATGGGTAGCGCAGTCGGTGCTTATGGTATTGAAGCCGATAGCAATAAAGCGATATTCCCAGCCGTGAATATTGAAGCGGTCTTTGGTCATGACAACGGACTAAAGTTTCGTTTTCCCTGGGTTATTCCAGGTATCGGCTCGACCGATATTGCCAAGAACAACTGGCAAGGGTTAGCGATTGGTTCGGCTCTAGCTGGAACCGGTCTGACCATTGGTGAAAATGTGGTAGGAATGGACCCCGAAGCGGTAATTAAAAATGGTCGAGTGGTTGATACCGTAGATTTGAAAATGCGGGTGAAACTGTTCAAGGATTATCAACGTGATGGTTACGGTGCGATTATTGTGCAAGCCAATGTCGAGGATACCCGGTTGGCGATTCAGGAGTACGTAATTGAAAAATTGGGCGTGCAGTGTGTTGAACTAAAATGGGGTCAAGGGGCAAAGGATATCGGCGGCGAAGTCAAGATAAAATCATTGAAGAAAGCCCAATTACTTTATGAGCGTGGTTATATTGTCCTGCCCAATCCGACCAATCCGGATGTAATAGAAGCGTTCAACCGCGGTGCCTTCAAAGAATTCGAACGACATTCACGCGTCGGCATGGTGACCGAAGAGTCTTTTGCGAAAAGAGTCGAGGAACTGCGTAAAGCTGGGGCAAAATATATATTCCTAAAAACTGGCGCGTATCGTCCAGCTGACTTAGCCCGCGCGGTTCTCTTTGCTTCTAAATACAAATTAGACCTCTTAACCGTTGATGGTGCGGGCGGTGGTACTGGTATGAGCCCCTGGCGGATGATGAATGAATGGGGCATGCCGATTGTTGAACTACATTCGCTGATGTATCAATATGCAAAACGACTTGCCGATAAAGGTAAGCACGTGCCAGCCTTAGCCGCCGCTGGTGGCTTCACTTTTGAAGACCAAATCTTCAAAGCGATTGCGCTTGGTGCACCTTATGTCAAATTAGTCGGTATGGCACGAGCCCCGATTGCCGCCGCAATGGTCGGCAAGACCATTGGCAAGGCAATCGAAGCCGGTCAACTACCGGTTTATATTGAGCGGTTTGGCAATAATAAGGACGAGATTTTTGTAACCGCAAGTATGTTAAGAAAAGAAATGGGTGATAAAGAGTTTGAAAAGATTCCGTGCGGCGCGCTCGGATTATACACTTATTACGAGCGATTAGCTCAAGGTCTGCGTCAGCTTATGGCGGGCAGCCGGAAGTTTGCTTTAAAGCACATAAGCCGTAACGATATCGCCGCCTTGACGCACGAAGCGGCGGAAATTAGCGGTATTCCTTATGTGATGGATGTGGATAAAGAAGAAGTCGATAAAATCCTGAATAGTTAAAGTAGGGCAACCCTTTAGGGTTGCATTTGTCTTTGCAAGGCTGAAGCCTTGCCCTACATTCTTAACCAGAAGTCACAAAGAGGCGTCCGACCAGTCTCATTCCTCTTTGTAAGCCCGTTACCGAACTTTAGTATCGGGTAATTAAACGAGACAAAATAAGTGAAATGCCATCCTTATTGGGACGCCTCTTTATCTTTTCGATGATCGTTCTAAAATTTTGAATGATAAATTAAATGGAATAAACGTCAGCTAAATTCTGAATTTTATAGGTTATTTTGACCCCAAAACCTGCCCCGTATTTCCCAAATCATGGTGGAATTTTGGCCAGACGGTATTAGCAAGAGTTCCTGAACTTTTTATTGCATATAAATAATCATCATTCGAACCGATGTATACCGTACCATCCGTACCAATTGTCGGTGAAGATTCGATAATATCAGCAGTTTTATATTCCCATTTTAAAGAACCGTCAGCATTTATTGCATATAGACAGCTATCTCTTGAGCCAATATATATTGTGCCATCGGAGTCGATTGCTGGGGAGGAAATGATAGCACCATTAGTTTCATAGCGCCATTTTAATGTGCCGTCCGGGTTTAATGCATAGACACCGTGATCACGCGAGCCGACATAAACCGTGCCATCGGCGTCAATTGCCGGCGAGGATTTTACAATCTCTCCGGTTAGATAGCGCCAATTCTCGGTTCCATTAGGATTAATCGCATAGAATGTATAATCAAATGAGCCGATATAGATTAAGCCATCGGCACCAATTGCCGGCGAGGAGTGAATCCGATTACCGGTTTTGAATTTCCATTTTAATCGGCCGTCAGGCTTTATCGCATATAGAAATGAATCTTCCGAACCGACATAGACTGTCCCTTGGGAATCTACGGCAGGTGAAGAAAAGATATTTCCGCCGGTCAGGTAGCGCCATTTCAAGGTACTATCTGAGTTTATTGCGTATAAATATTTGTCGGCTGACCCGACATAGATTACGCCATCCGGACCGATTGCCGGTGATGATGTACCAACACCATCGGTTTGAAAATGCCATTTCAAAGTGCCGGTAGCGTTTAGGGCATACAGATAATAATCCCAGGAACGGACATAGATCGTTCCATCCTGTCCGATAGTTGGAGAAGAAGACACTTGGTTACCCGTAGCGTATTGCCAGTTTACTGTGCCATCCGAATTTATTGCATAGAGATTGCCATCATTGGACCCAACGAAGATTGTGCCATCCGAACCAATTGCGGGCGATGAAAACACATCGCTGCCAGTTAGAAAACGCCATTTCAAGGTACCTTCAAGGTCTTTTTTCTTGCAGCCAGTAATAAAGATAAAAGAAATCAAAATAATAGAGGTTAGTTTAAAAATTTTATATTTCATTTTTCACTCCTGATTAAATAATCAAATTTATATTGTTATCATAATTCGGAAGACCGAAAAGTCAAGATTGCATTTTCCAACTGATTAAGAATATTGACAACAAATTTGATTAAATTATAATTTAAGAAAAATGAATACATTAAGCAGTAAGAAATGGTCGGGATTAGTATTAAGCGCATTGTTATGCTTTGTTTTCGCTGCCGCATTTGTGTTTGTCGGTTGCGGCGGAGGCAAGCCGCCTCAAACCCCAACTTCTGGTTACATTACCGTAAAAGGTTCGGACGAAACCTTGCCCTTAATGATGGATGAAGCATATGACTTCATGGATCTCTATACCAAGGCAAAAATATTAGTTTTAGGCGGTGGTTCGGATCTCGGACTTGCCGCTTTATTTATTGATTCAGCTCAAATTGCCATGACCACTCGACCAATGAGCGATGAAGAAAGGAGAAGAGCGGCGGAAGCTGGTTTTTCGATAAATGAATTTAAAATCGGCAAGGACGGAATTGCTATTATAGTTAACCCGAAGAATCCAGTTAAAAAATTAACGGTTGACCAGGTGATAAATATATTTACCGGCAAAGCAAAAAATTGGCGGGATTTCGGCGGGCTGAATCAACCAATTCAAGTTTGCATCTGGGACGAAAATTCCGGGACATTTGCCTATTTTCGAGATAGTATATTAAAAGGTGAGAAGTATTCGGATAAAGCCATACGATTTGCCTATTCCGAATCGCTAATTAAAAATATTGGCCAAGAGAAAGGCGCAATTGGGATGATTTCGATGGCGCGACTCTATCGTTCCTGGAATCCTTTGGCTGAAGATACCAGGATAAAAGCGCTGCCGATTGGATTAGACCGGAAAGGCGAAGTCGTGTATCCGGATGAATCTACCGTGCATGCCGGAACCTATCCATTTATTCGTTATATCTACCTTTATACGCCAAATGAACCAAAAGGTCTTGATGCTGGTTTTATTACCTTTGTGACATCGTCCGCCGGTCAGAAGCTATTGGCGGGCAATGGATTTGTGCCAATTACAATACCGGTCAAATATAGCAAGGAGGACTAATGCAAAAGGCAAAAGGCAAAAGGCAAAAATCAAAATTTCCGGTTTATAGTCTACTATTTACAATTAGTGTAATCGCCCTGTCGGCACAGGCAGGCTGGGCAGCTTCGATTGACCAGTTGATGCAGGAGGGGGTGGCATTAAGGGATTCGGGCAAGATTGACCAGTCAATAATGAAATTCGAACAGATTTTAAAATCAAAGTCGAAAAATCCCGAAGGTAATTATAATTTAGGACTCAGCTATTACAAAAAACCTGATTATGAAAAGGCGATAAAATTTCTTACGAATGCATTCAAATTTGGTTTTGACCCAATCAAAACCCATATCGCTTTAGGACAGGTCTATCAAGCTATGGGTGACAAACAGCAGGGCGAGTTTGAATACAATCAAGCACTGCAGATGAATCCACGCAGTCCAGGGTTGCATACCTTATTAGCTGATGTTTATTTAGAGAATCGCAGTTTCACTTTAGCCGAGCAAGAATACAACATTGCCTTAAAGATTGATACCGCCTATATCCCGGCAATTGTCGGGCTAGGTAACTATTATCACCAAAAGCGACAATCGGGCGACGCATTGAAACAATACGAAAGAGCACAAGCCATTGACAGCAATTATGCTCCTACTTACTATAACTTAGCCCGTTACTATACCGAAAAACAGGACTTTCAAAAAAGTATTGAGCAACTGAACAAGTATATCCAATTACAACCGAAAGATCCGAAGGGGTATATCGCACTCGCGCAGGATTATACCCAGGGCAAAAACTATGCACGAGCCATTGACAATATCAAACAAGCACAGGCAAATGGCGATACCAGTTTAAGTGCATTAAAGACCTTAGCTTACTTATATTTAAGAACCAAGCAACCAGCCGAAGCGCGTGAGGCATTGCGACAGATAACGACCCGGACCTCTGACGATGTCAATGCCTGGCTCGATTATGCCAAGGCTTACCTACAGACCGATTCATTCCAGAGCGCAATCAACGCCTATCACCAGGCAATACGATTAGATTCAACCCAATCAACGCTAATAGCATTTGATTTGGGATTAGCTTACTATCAAGCGACAAAATACGATTCATCTGAGCTCTGGTTTACGAAAAAGATTGAGCAGGACACGCTGGCAGCCGGAGCATATATCAACCGCGCTTTAGCTTACATTCAGCTCAAGAAGTACAAAGAGTCAATCAAAGATTTAGAGAAAGGTGTCAGACTCAAGCCGGACCATGTTCAGGCGCATCTATGGTTGGCCCAGGTCTATGCTTTCCTCAAGATGGACAATCAGGCAAAAATCGAAGCCAATAAGGTGTTAAAACTTGACCCAAAGAATAAAGAAGCTAAGGAACTCTTAGTGAACCTTAGTAAACCACCGCCTGTTCAACCCGATTACTGGTATGAAGAGGAGGAACAAGAAGAAGAGCTGCCTCCACCACCACAGCAGTAGGCAGGTACAGGCGAATGAAACACCAAAACCCACTGAATCTACCGGTAAATACCGAACCCGAATCGGACGGTGATTTCAGTGCTGAATATATTATACAAAAAACCAAGAAGGAGGACGAAAAATGTCAGGAATATTCGGAGCCTTAAATAACGCACCAGTAGTGGTCAAACTAATAATATCCTTAGGGATCCCAGCCGCATTAGCGATTGGATTAGGGATTGCGTTGGCATTTGTCAAACGTGTCGGGCTATTGACCCTGCTCCTTTATATTGCCAACCTAATCATAACCTTCATCATATTTCAGACCTTGCCCGATTTTGTCCGGGCGAGCGGACCATTGGTTGGCGTTTTAATCTATATTTTTATTCTACTGGTGACCTACATTATTGAGCGATTCTTCACTTTATCCCGAGCTAAGGGAAAGACCGCGATGAACGAATTCATGCGTAATTATATGAAACCACTGGTGGATAAGGATTTTGACAAAGCAATGGCAGTATGTGATGCGCAGGGCGGCACCGCAGCCACTATCTTAAAGGGAAGTCTACAACAGGTTGTCCAGGGTTCGGGCAAAAACGCTACGGTCACAAAAAATGCTGCCGAAATCAGAAGAACTTTTGAAGAAACGACTACGCGTGAAACGCCATTATTAGAGCGAAATTTAATTGCCCTAACGACGATTGCATCAATTGCCACCATGGTCGGACTATTAGGCACGACCGTCGGAATGATTCGAGCCTTCCAGGCAATGGCACATGCCGGCGCACCAGATGCGATTCAATTGGCACGTGGTATTTCCGAAGCGCTATTCAACACCGCCGGTGGTTTAGCTAACGCAATTCTCGGCATCATTGCTAACAACTACTTTGTTAACCGAGTCGATCGTTTCACTTACGAAATAAACGAAGCGGTATACGATACACTTGATGTTTTGGAAAGGCGTTAGAAAAATACAATAAGTTATGGAATAAATTACTGGCAAAAATGGTATATATAAAGCGAAAGGAATAGAAAGGGAGATAAAAATGCCAATTCGCAAAAGACCACGGGCAAGTATCGGTATCGATATGACGCCAATGGTCGATATAGGATTCCTTTTGGTGATATTCTTTATGAGTACCTATCATGCTCGACCACCCGAAACAGTTTCGGTGTCATTACCCTTATCACGTTCACCATTTAAAGTACCCGAAACCGATGTTATGATTGTAACGGTGATACCACCAGATCAAGCGGTAGCCCTATCGGATAGTATCAATCCAACGGCTTTACTCACCACCATCGCAAAATATCAATTACCCGAAGACCAAGGTGGTTTAGGACTCAAACGAAACCTGGCGATTGAGCGAGCGGTTCATGAATTTCGTCAGGGTGATAAAATTCGACAGACGGTTCTCGAAGCGGTAAGTATGACACCTGAGCAAGTCAGAGCACGAGCCGATAGTTTGATGTTCTGGTGGAATCTTGGGCGGGAGGCTTCCCAACCGACGAGCTTCGCCAATCTATCTTATACCATAGTTCAAGAAAGAACGAGAAATCCCCGGTTGCGGTTAGTTATCAAGGCGGACAAGAATGTTGAATCCGGCTTAATTCTTAGAATGATGAGTATGTTGCAGGACCCGGTGGTGAATATGTTACGTTTCAGTATGATGACGATGTTGGAAGAGACGGGTCGTTCAATCTTTGTGAAGAAGGGAGGATAACATGGCAGGAACCGAAGGAGCAGCCCCAACTCGAGGGAAAGGGGTAAAACGTCGAGCCCGATTTGTCAACGACCTTACGCCAATGGTTGACATTGCATTTCTGCTGGTTATCTTCTTCATGACGACGACCGTTTTCCGGGAACCTCAGGCGATCGAAATTTCGTTACCACCCAAAGGAACGGTACTTACTGCCCAGTCTAACGTGATAACAATCTTTATCGATTCAGTCGGACAGACCACGAAACAATGGGCGGATGAGAAGCCCAATCCAATTGGATTAGATTCGATTGAATTATATTTACGGACTGAGGAGAAAAGAAATGTTGAACGGCAACCGGGCGGACCGGAATTTCTTGCCCAATTCGACGCCATGAAGCCCGGTCGTTCCCGCGATAGTCTTGAAAGGTTCATAAGACGAAGAGTATCAAAGCTGGTCGTTTTAGTTGACGTGCACCAGAAATCGCTTTATCAACATATGGTAAGAGTAATGGACCAGGTCCAGGGTGCAGGAATGTCACGTTTTAGTATTATTCCCCACGAAGAGAAGGCTCAACCACCGAAAGGAGGATAAAATGGAAAATACCACTAGCCAGCTCTGTTTTCCTTCGATTGGAGGGAAAAGTCCGATTCTTAATTTTTCGGCGCGGTATCTACGCAGCGCTTTTTATATTACGAATGCTCTTATATTTTTCGTAATTTTTGCTGTTTTCGGCTATGTCAAGTATTCACAATGGCAATACCAACGGAAATTAAAATTGCTTGGTTCAACTTTGGGGAAGAAAGTGATAAGTGTAACTTATGCCCAATTAGGTCCGCCGCCTTCGCTACTTGGTAACGAGGGTATGGCAACTCCGACCGTAGCCGGCGCCCGAGCAGCGGCACCGACCGTTGGTGTGCCGAAACCAGTTCCCGATGCCTTAGCCCAACAGGAAACTTCGCCCGACCAAGCCACCATTTCGGGAACAAGCCCAATTCAAGGTACAGGTACGGGTGATAACGCAACAATTGTGGTTGAATCGCTACCGCCAATTGATGCCTATATCCCGCATGAGGTCGAGCCAAAATTTCTTTACAAACCGTCTCTTGAATATCCGGATGCAGCGCGGACTTTTGAGCTGCAAGGAACGGTGTTTGTTAAGGCACTGTTGGACCTTGACGGTTCAGTGATGAGAATTGTGGTTATGAAGGGGACTGGCTATCCGGTTCTTGATTCCGCCGCAGTTAACTATATTGCGCACTGTAAATTCTCGCCAGCCTTACAAGCGCACAAGCCGGTCAGGATTTGGATTGGTCAATCGATTGACTTTAAACTTAAATAAATAGCGATTTAGTTAATTGCGAAATAAAGTTTAAACCGTGGTAGGTTAGATTCCCCAATAATAGGGATAAAACGCTTCTCCATAGTTTAGTTCGACAGCTTTATTTAATTTACTGTTAGATACTAAATCAAAAATTTTTCTTGGATACCGATTAGTTTGGTAATACAATAAAATAATTGCGACTATTGGCTGATTTCATGTTAGGTCGATTAGTCCGTGAATTGCGTCTGTTGGGAGTCGATTGTGCGTATCAGAAAGAACCAAATTCCGAACAAACTTTAAACCGGGCTAAATGCGAGGGAAGACTTCTTTTAACCCGGAATACAAAATTGAAAGATAAAGAGTCGGTTATCTTTGTCGAAAGCGAAAAAGTAGTTGAGCAAGTTCGGCAAGTCTTAGATACTTCCTCAGATTTGGCAATTAAGCCACTGAGTCGGTGTCTTAATTGTAACGGCGTCCTGGTGGAAAGAGAAAAAGATAGCATAAAATCAGAGGTCCCCTTTTACGTTTATCGGACTCAGGAGCGATTTTATTCCTGCCCGGATTGCGGCAAGATTTATTGGCGTGGCACCCATTACGAAAATATGAAAAGTCGAATCGACCATTATCTAAAAAAATAAAGTCTTATTAACTGAATCTGATTTCTACTTAAGCAGGTCTAATTAAATGTAATAAAAACTGGAATAACAATGAAAAGAATAATAAAACAAATTAAAGCCGAAAATTTAATTATTGACGAAACAAAACCTTCGGAATCCGAGCCGAGCACGGTCGAATTGCCCCCTCGTCGAAAAGACCCGATTCGGGACGAAGAAGTATTAGATTTTTATTCTCAGGCGATAATCCGAGCCGCGGAAAAGATCAGCCCGTCAGTAGTTAATATCAGCGTTAGCCCCAAAATGCGAAATCGAGAACAAGATGAATTGAGCGGGAACGCCTCTGGCTTTATTTTCACCCCGGATGGATATATATTGACCAACAGCCATGTCGTGCACAATACCGGTGCACTCGAAATAACTTTGGCCGATGGGCGGCGGGTCAATGCCCAAATTATCGGGGATGACCCGGATACCGATTTAGCCGTCATTCGTATTTCAGCCAGTAACTTAGTAGCCGCTCCGCTTGGTGATTCCCAATCGTTGCGGGTTGGGCAATTGGTGATTGCAATTGTGGTAACCCTTACGGATTCCAGTACTCGGTAACTGGGGGTGTGGTAAGCGCGCTTGGTCGCTCATTACGAACTGCAACCGGTCGACTGATTGATAATGTGATTCAAACTGATGCCGCATTGAATCCCGGCAACTCGGGAGGTCCCTTCGTAACATCGAGTGGCGAAGTGGTCGGAGTAAACAGTGCGGTAATTTTCCCGGCGCAAGGGATTTGCTTTGCCATTCCAATCAATGTGGCAAAATTTGTTGCAGTGCCATTGATTAGAGAAGGCAGAATCAAACGAAGCTACATCGGTGTTGGCGGGCAGAATGTTCCTATTTTACGCCGACTGGTCCGTTATCACAATCTGCCTTTTGAAACTGGCGTATTGATTATTATGGTTGAGAAAAATAGCCCAACCCAAAGATCGGGTTTAGTGGAAGGAGATATAATAATTAGCTTCGACGAAAAACCGATACAAAATGTTGATGACCTGCATCGTTTATTGTCGGGAAATAAAATCGGCATTAGTTTAAATATAACGGCGATTAGACAGACCGAGAAATTAGGGTTTAATATTGTGCCCCAAGAAGCACCGGCTAGAAAATAAGGACTCTAACAGGGTTGACAAACGGTTAAATTTAGGGTATTATATTTATGTCGGTCAAAACCGAATTTGCGATTTAATATAAGGAGGCGGATGTTAATTGGTCATCGTAATTACGGATAGTAAATATGTGATGTGGATAATTTTACCCCCTTTCGGCGGGTAAAATTATTAATAAATTGCGGCAAGGAGGTGTAGATGCTTTTCCCGCGACTCGAGACCGGGTTTAATCTTATTGATAATTTATGGCGTGGTTTCTTCAAAGGAAGAACCTATTTAGTTACCGGTCCAGTCAATTCCGGCAAAACAACTTTTTGTCTCCAATTTGCTTCAAAAGGATTGGCATTAAAAGACCGGGTTATATTTTTTACTGATGAAAGAACCGAAGATTTACTATTACGGGCTGAAGCCATACAGTTTGATATATCAACCAGTCTTGAGCAGGGCGATATTTTAATATTTGATATTGGACATAAGCAGATCAACGTATCAGATTCACTGCTTCACAACACAATCACCGAAGTTTTGCAAATTATCGAAAAAGAAAAGCCGGAAAGGCTCATTTTCGACCAATTCACACCCCTATTACAATTTGAAGACCTTGAAGCTTTAAAACACGAAATTTCCGAATTAGTCGATTCTTTAGAAAAATTTAAGGTAACAACCCTTATTGCCATTGGCGAACCAGCTAGTGACCAAGCCGTAAAGATTTTGGAATTTTTAGGTTCAGTGGTCACCGCTACGCTGAAATTGTCGGCAGCCGATTTAGAAGAAAAACGACCAATTACGTTAAACGCCCGGCTTGGACACTATCCGACAGCTTATTCGGCTTCATTTTTTATTACACCCAAAATTGGTTTAACCAAAGTAGTAGTTCCACCGGCTTCGCCCCCGCCAGTAGGGTCAAATATTACCCCTCAAGCCGTCGAATCCATTGAAGCTCAACCAACCGAAAAGATTGAAGCACCAATAATCGAAAAAGAACCTCCCCCCGAAACCGTCCCCACGCCTTCGGAAGAACTAACAATGACTCCAGGGCATATCGAAACCGAACCGGTAGAAGCAATATCAAAAGAAACTCCGATAAGCTTAGATACGAAAATTTCTGATATTCCAAAGTCAGTAGTGATTGAAGAATCGATTCCGGAATATCCGATTCGAGATTTAGACCGGGATGATTTTACCGGATTTTACAACTTCGATGGTTTGCAAAAAATAATTACGGAGGCGATTGAACAAAAGAGGGTGTTTTCCTTAGTAACCGCCGTAATTACCAAAGGCGTTGATAGTCGAGCCAAACGCTTACTACTCTCACAAAAACTAGCCGGCGGGGTTAAGAAAGCTCTGGGCAGACCGGTCCCGGTTGGTCGTTATTCCGATAAGATTTTTGTATTTCTTAATAAAACCACTAAGACTGAAATCGAAACAATGATGGAGACAGTAAAGACTAAAGTTTTAAGCATCCTTACCGCAGAAAATGATAGCCTTAATGATATTGATATCCGATTCGATGTTTATGCTTACCCCGAAGACATCCGGACGATACGTGAAGTCGAAGCGATCATCCAAAGCGGAGTAGAATAAGGGGCGAAATGAAGAATAAAAATTCAAAAAGGTTTTCCCGTCAAGTTTTTTATACTTTATTTTTTATCTTTGGTTTTTCGTTAACCTTAGCTCAAGAAAATTATTTTGATTTAGCAAAAGCTAAATATAACCAGAAACTTTTTTCTGAGGCAATCAGTATTTTAGAAAATGGGTTAAAACAAAACCCTAAAAATGAACCTGCCCGGAAACTGCTTGGACAGTGTTATTTGGAAATCCGAAATTTTGACCAGGCAAGCGCTGCTTTTGAACAGGCTCGCCAGCTTAAGCCGGATGACGCCGAAATTACTATTCTATTAGATAATGCCAATCGGGCAAAAAAAGAACAGTCTGAATCATTGATTCAGGTATACACCAGTTATCTTAATCGGCATCCTCGAGATGACGAATACCGGCTTAAATTAGCACGGGCTTACAAGGAATACGGTGATTTTACCACTGCCCAAAAAGAATACTTAATTTACCTTACGAATGACCCGAATGACGCTGGGGCGAAAGAGGAATATCTCTCGCTAATGCCAAAGCCGGTCGAGAAAAAATCAGCCAAAGCTCAGAAAAAAATAACGAAAACTAAACCCAAAAATAACAATCCTAATTCGGGATTTGAATCATCCTTAACCCAGCCCTTCATTTCCCAGAAGCAAGATTTAAGAAGGGCTGGGTTAACCCAAGCCCGAGACCTGGTTAGTCAAGAAAAATACGTTAACGCCGAATCTTTGTATGAGACTTATTTAACCAAAAATCCTTATGATACAACCGCCTGGCGAGAATATGCCCAAATGCTGTCCTGGAACAAACAGTATGCAAAATCAGTTACTGCCTATCGCCGACTTCTGATTTTAAATCCCAATGATAAAAAGTCCGCGCTCGAATTAGCCGAAGTTTTGAGCTGGGCGGAAGACTTCGATGCGGCGATTACCCAATATCTCGCTTTGGATACCACCAAGCTTGAGGTCCTGGCGGGTTTAGCCCAAGCTTATTACTGGAAAGGTGCCGAAACCCAGGCCCGGACTACTTATGAAAAAATCCTTGGCTTGGATCCCAGTAACGCGGAGGCGAAAAAACGCGTTTCGGAATTAAAACGAAAAGCGATTCCTGGTCCTGAGTTCTCAGCAGAAGGAACTAACCTTTGGGACAGCGAGGAGTTTTCGAGTAAAGGATTTGACGCTGCCTTAAGAATAAGTTTAAGCGAGAATACGAGTCTCGAACCGGGCTTTGTCTATCGTCAATTCGAACAAAAAGGTGATTTTATCGCCGTTTATTCTTACTCGATTCGTATTAATGAACTGCTTGAAGCAGTCCCCGGGTCAAGCTTCAAGCTTGATATTCATTATGCTTACAACTACTATGATTGTCTTGATAACACCCATTCTTATGGAGTCGGAGTAAATTACGCTCCTTATCGACCAAGTATTTTCAATTTTAGCTACGACCATCATGATATTATTCAAGATGTCTCCACTACCAGATCCTTAATTCATAGTATCACAACCGATAACTTTGAAATAGCCGGCACTCACCAATTTGACAATGGTTTAGGAATAGCCGGAAGTTATCTTTATGGAATCTATTCAGATAATAACCAGTTGCAGAATCCACAAGTTCGATTGTTCGATCAACTGTTTAAAATTCTGCGGGTCGGTTACGCTTATTATTTAACCACCTATTCCGACACTTCTTCTTATTATTGGACACCAGATTTCTATCAAACTCATTCGCTCTGGTTTGAATTATCCAATGGTTCAAAATCACCATTATCCTATTATGTCAGTGCCGAAATTGCCAAAGTGACCAATTCGCCCAAATTAGCTCGTTCCATCGCCGCCGATTTTTTGCTCAAACCATCGGAAAAATTTAACCTCGGACTGCAATTCTCTTATTCGGAACTGAGCCGAACCGCGGACGAGCCGCCTTACTGGTACCAATCGTTATCCGCCTATCTTAAATTGAAACTTTAACGACAATGTCGATTAGCCAAAATTCCGAATACCGAACTGAAACGAAACGGTCAAAGTATGGCTTATGGCTTCTTATCTTACTATTAATTAGTCTAGTCTTCGGTTTTATAACCTATTATTTTAGTCAAAGGTCATTCTTTCCTTTTGGTACGATATTAATCATTGCCCTTACCGTGGTATTATTAGCTTTTTTAATTATTCTGCTCCTGCGTTACTTTTTCATCTTGGTCTTTGCTTATCTGCAACACACCAGTTCACGCCCCAAAGACGATATCGATAACTATCCACCCGAGTCGGGTCTTCACGGCGAAGGGTCGATTCGACTGGTTTCAATTTTAGTCCCGGTTTATAATGAAGGGAAAGTGATAAAATCGGTGGTCGCTTCACTTTTAAATCTTGATTATCCTAATTACGAAATAATTTTAATTGACGATGGTTCAACCGACGACACATTTTATACGGCAAAATCAATCGCCCAAATAAACCCAAAACTTCAGGTTTTTTCCAAACCGAATCAAGGGAAAGCCTGCGCGCTGAATTTTGGTTTAAACTATGCTAAGGGTGAGTTTATCGTTTGTGTTGATGGCGACAGTTTAGTTAATCCAGAAACATTGCGCAAAGGGTTACGTCACTTTAAAGACCCCCGGGTCGGGGCGGTGGCGGGAAACGTCAAGGCGGTGAACCGGAAAAGAATGGTTTCATTACTTCAGGCATTGGAATACGTTGAAGGGTTAAATATGGCACGGCGGGCACAAGGATTATTCGGTTTAGTTAATATCGTCCCTGGACCAATCGGTTTTTTCCGACGCTCCGTCTTAGAAGCAGTTGGACGGTATTCTTCGGACACCTTTGCCGAAGATTGCGATTTGACCCTAAAAATTTTAAGCCATGGCTGGAAGGTGCGGTACGAACCAGAAGCATTAGCCTGGACCGAGGTTCCGGAAACCTGGCTCGATTTAGTCAAACAGCGCTATCGCTGGACGCGCGGTATCATTCAATCGATTCGGAAACATAAGAACATCCTCTTAAACCCTCGGATTAATTTTAGCGACACCCTTATTTTCTGGCAGATGATTTATGAGGCGATCATTTGGCCCGGGATGAATGTCTTTGCTCATCTCTTCTTTATCGTAATTGCTTTAAGCTTTGGGTTCTCGCCCCTGATCGTTTTCTGGTGGTTACAGCTTTTAGCTTTAGACCTGATGTCCGCCCTGTTTTGTGTCGCCTGCGAAGAAGAGCAAACGAAATTGATTCCCTATGCCATACTTTATCGGATGATTTTCATCCTCATCATCGATATCATCAAAGTGTTTGCCACGATTGAAGAATACTTAAGTTTAGGTATGAGCTGGGATAAGTTAGAACGAAATGGACGAATCAACGGTGTCCATAAGCCGGTCCTGGCGTGCCAGGACAGTGCTAAGGAGGCAGCATGAATACCGTCATCGCAGTATTATCAACCGTCATTCTTGCGGTTACGGTTCTTACTTTATTTTTAGGAATTTTAGCCTACATTGTTTATAAAGCAAGAAAGCGGAGCGGCAAAAAACGACCACTGCCGACGAAAACCGTAGAGAGAATTGAACCAATTCAAACCGATATGGTAAAAACCCCGACCGTCACCGAAGAGAAAAAATCCGAAACTTCTACTCCGCCCGCCCAACCGCCCGATTCGGGTCTTCCCCGAAAAGCGGGGGCGATTTGCCTCGACGAAGGGTCGATTCGACCGGTGAATGAAACTCCCTCATTAATTCGTCGTTACGAGCCAGAAACTAAAAAGGACAAACGAGCCGAATGGCGATAATTCTCTCAAGAGTAAAGCAGCTCTCAAAAGAACGGAAATTCCATGCCCCAAGCAAATTCGAAAAATGACGAAGTAAAGTACTCACGGGTCAATTTCGCCACCCTTTTCCTTTTAGGGATTTTTATTTTATTCATCGCGGCGGTTGCTTACTACCTAACCCTTTTAATTGTGCGGGGTGAGATGAATCCAAGTCTGGCTAACCGGCGCTGGCTGAAGCTGGTGTCTGAGGTACAGCGCGGCAGTGCTTCAAGCACCTCGGGCAGTCCGACCAAAATAGTGCAACCAATTACGGCGCGGGTCGGCATTTTGGTCTCCGAATATAGTCGGCAAAAATCGCCGGTTGACCCAGCCCTTCCTTTCCCAGAAGCAAGATTTAAGAAGGGCTGGGTTGACCGGCAATCGGAGATCACGGGTGTGATCGCCGACAATATTAAGGAATGGCTTAATTTATACCAAAAAGAGAATATTCAATTTGATACTATCCTTGATACCGAGGTCGAATCAGGAAAAACCAACTACGATGTTATTATTCTACCCTATAATCCGTATCTTTCCGATTTAGAAATTGACCGAATCACTGATTTCTTGAGCCAGGGCGGCGGGCTTATTGCGGTGGGCGATTGCGGGCAAATGGATGAAACGGGTAAAATTCGCAATATTTCATTTCTTAATCGAATCCTGGGCATTGCCAAAGTCAGTGACTGCCTGTCGAATCGACCCTTCGTCGAGGCAAATCGCCCCCGCTTTTCGGGGAAGACCCGACTCGGGAGGCAGGGCTGGGATGTGCTTCAAGCACCTTCAAGCTTGTATGTCCCGTTGACGCTTAAATCCAATTCGCCTTTAATCATCGATATTCCCTTAGGTGCAAAACTCGGCTCGACTACGGAATACGGTTGTATCCGAGCCAATATAATTGAGAATCGAACCATTCAAGATGGCTACTGGTATACCCCAGAATTTAACCCGGGAATTCCGCTCGAAGAAATTAAAAATAGCACTGGCTTATGCCATGGCATTTATAACCAAGGACGATTCGTCTGGCTGGGATTCACGATCAATTCGGTTACCGGCGATGATTTCAGTCAAAATACCAGTCAAAAGCTGTTACGTAATGCCTTACTTTGGTTGACCCAAAAACCATTAGCGAAAATTGGACCCTGGCCCATGGATTTTACCGGCGCGGCGGTTATCAATGGTGACATTGAGCAAAACTTTAGCAATGTCGCAAATGTAGTAAAAATCTTGGAAGGGAAAAAAGTCAACGGCTCTTTCTTTCTTCTTTCCAGCTTAGCTCAAGCTAACGCTGATTTGGTAAGGGTGCTGGCTAAGAATGGCGAAATCGGACTGCATGGTAATACGCATATTGAATTCAAAGACCAACCTTATGAAGTTCAATTCGAAGAGTTGGAAAAATCGAAGCGTAGCTTAGAAAGAATTTCCCGACAGCGGATAATCGGATTTAGACCGCCTTATGGCAGTTACGACGATAACACAATCCGTGCCTTAACTAAAGCTGGGTTGAATTATTTAGTTTGCGGCATTATCGAAGGAACTAATCTGGGACCCAATTTCATCCCCTATCTCGATGACTTCATCATTATACCGAAGCCGAATAAAGATGATTACGACCTGTTTTATCGCGATTCGATTACTAAGCCGGAAGCGGTTTTGAACGAATTAAAAGACGAATTTGACCAAATCGATGATTTAGGTGGATTCTACGTTCTCACCTTTCATAGTCAGATTTTAGCGGCGGATACTAATTGTCGGGTTATTGCCGAGATGATTGATTATATGAAAGACAAAAAGGTTTGGATTACCACCTGGCAAGAGCTTACTGATTGGTGGCGAAAGATACGAGAACTCGACCTTGAACTCGAAGCGAAGGGGCGTAATGAATGCCTAATAACCCTAAACAATTACGGCGAAAAAACAATTGAAAACTTTAAAGTTCAGATTTTCCCACCCACGATTGGTTCTAACCTTCAAATTAAATCTAATTTCAAAGAAAGGTTAAACTGGCGTTTTGATAATGAGCATAGCAGTTATGATATCCTGATTAAAAAGTTAGAACCTAAAACTGTGCGCCAGCTTACTTGTAAGTTCGGGTCTTAAAAACTTCAAACGATAATTTATTAAGTCGCTTTAATACTTTCAAGGCGGTTAATGTCAGCCATTTACTTGGTTTGCCAACCGGTTCGATATTAGCCTGCATTCTCCCAACAGGCGAACTCTCAAGAATCCAGGTTCCATTTTTCGGTCGTTTCTTAAGTAAAATGTCGGTTGCATCGTTTAACCTCTCTGCCTGTGCGTGTCTGCACGCAGACAGATTATCATTAGCATAACCTAATTTGGTTAAGACATTTAGCCCTCTTAAAATATCATAACCGAAAGACTGGGGAAATCCAAATTTTAACCAGGACGGTTTGATGACTTTAAAATCATGATGGTCGGATTGATAAAGTCGATGCATAAGCAGAAATTCGGCGCCGCTTTTGACTGTTTGTTTCATTCCTTCGGTTAAATTATTTCCCGGCACCTCGCTAAAAGCTTCAATCGGGCAGATTGTGCCAAAAAAGCAGCCATGGGTGTCTTTAATATGCGCCTTCCAGTAAGGGCAAAGCCAGTCACCATCCCGATTTTGTACCTTAACTAACCAGTTCAAAGCTTTTTTCAGCCTGCTGTCATCGGCATATCCCAATCTGATTAATGCCGCTACTATATTACCGGTTAGACAAGAAAGTTGCTGCTCTCGAATAAACGATGATACCCACTCTTTAAATAAAGGCATTTTCTTGCCTCGTTGCCGATGCCAGTCATACTGTCGTCTTGCCGTTTTTCCGGTTTCCGCCGTAAATCCACCATCATCATGTTGAAATCGAAAGATGTATTCACAAGCTCTTCTCGCTCTTTCATCGAAGCGGTCAATTCCCAATTGTCCCAAAATCATAATCGTCCAATAAGAAGCCTTGTATTTAGGAAGGTAAGGACTCTCGGGGTCTTCCCAATATCCTTCTGGTTTCTGTTGCGCGAATATTTTCGTTATTATTTTTGAATTCGTAATGGCTGATTTCGCTGGCTGGCGCTCTAAATCATCTCTATCTAATAAATCGTTTAAGGTAAAATAGCGGACTGACGGATTCTCTTCTTCTAAAAGCCATTTAATAATATTTTCTTCGGATAAATGTTGACGCTTTATCATGGATTAGAACAGTTATTTTAATTTTATTTAGTTGGTGGTCAAGGGATTGAGAGAATGGCGCGGGTGAACGAATGAGGGCTGTTCCGACCAGGTAAAACCTCCCTTTGATGGGGGTCGAATCGACCCTCTCGTGAGACCCGATTCGGGAGGTGCGGTGAGCCCCCCGTTAGACAATACTTGCAATCTGACTGAACTTGTTATTAGCCCGCTTTGTCTAACGGGGTGAAGGTGGAAAATGTATCTCTGATTGACACAGAAAACAATTAACTTCAGAGGCAGCGAAAACAACTGAGAACTAAAATTAGGAAATTGGGATTTGGTGCTTGGAATTAGTAATTTTATCCAGGGGTCGGATTCATACGACCTGTATTCTCTTTTACCAAGGTAAAAAGTCTTAAAACTTAGGAAAATATAAATATCGGATTGATTTTTCGTAGCTTACAATAAATTTTACTAACTTCTTATAGTTAAATGGGTTAAATAGTTAACCACTATATATAGTAGGTAAGAGATGTCAATATACAATTAGTATGGGCTAGCCCCACCCTAGTCCCAGGTTATCCCCCACACGGTATAGGGAGCGGTATAGGGGGTAGCCCCCGGGCTAGCCCCAGTAGTAGCCTGAGGGTTAGCTCAGGGGTTAGACTCAAGGGTAGCCTAATCGGTAGCATACGGGATAGGGTGGGAGGTAGCACAGGGGGTAGGCTAAGGGGTAGACTGGAAGGTAGCCTAAGGGTTAGCCTACCGGTTAGCCTGGGGGGTAGCATAAGGTCTGGCTCCAGAGGTCATTTTCTTAATTACTTTTTAATCGTGTTTCTTCCGCAATTTTTCGTCTTCACTAGCCACTATGCACTATCCCCTATACATTGTTTTCTCGGAAATTGGTTCGAAAGAAGACCCCTAAGCAATCTGAGAGGTTAGTTCTGGGGGGAGGTTGTTGAGATAGTGACTAAGTTTCTACTGATTTCATTTTCACAACTTTTAGTGGTTATCGCAATTTGGTAAGTGTCCCTACAATACTCTAATGACTGAGTCTATAGACTCAGTCCATCGCAATCCATATTCACCTTTTCCAACTTATTTATTTGTTCGAAATGAAAAGCTCAGGATACTTTATCGGTAAATAGGCTTGACTGTTACGGTATGTATTTGCAACTTGACCTGTTTTGAAGTCATTATGCTAAATGAATTGTCGAGCAAGATTTTCCAGTTTTCATATTTATATTTTGTGAGATCGATAGACCTAGACTCTAAAACAGTCCGCGTTTCCGGATTTATATGGCTCCATATCTGTAAATTAGGATTGAAATAATCTATAGAATATCCAAAATTTTTACCAGTTTTAAAACTTGAGATATCAAATGGTAATGGAATACCAAATGCTTCCTGGACTACTAATGAGAGTAAATTTGAACCAACTGCTGTTGTTAGAGCATTATAACTTTCTTCGTTCGATACAATTATCACTAGTTTATTAGCTGAAGTCGGAATTGTAAATTGTTCGAAGCTTATTTCTCCTGCAGGAAGATAGCAAGTTTTATCAAGTACAGATTCTATCAAAGTATCAATTCTAACAGCGGCTAACCGAGTATCGAAGGAAATTAAAGAATCTTGAGCTGGAATTCGGTAGAGTTTAATATTGTATGTTTTACGACATTTACTACTGGTATTTTTGAATATAATACTAAATGGTCCACCTGTCGGCGTAAAATATTTCAACTCAACTTTTTGTGAATCACCTGCCTGCGCAAAGGTTTCGCCTTCATATTCTGAAATTAAAACAGAATTTACCGTTGGTTTTTGTAAAGCTTCAAGTATTTTCGTTGTTAAGTCAAGAATATCGTTTGTTCCGTTTTGCACAAGTTCTTGCTTAATAGCTTCAGCCATAACAAATATCGTGTCGCCTGGAGCAAATTTGAAGTTTTTCTCAATCGAACTGTCAGGTTCGACATTTATGCTCACTTGGGTGATAAGCACTTTTTGCGAGCTACCGGGTATTTGAAAGAAAAGATTAAATATTATAAGTAATTGGATCGTATTAGTCTCCTTTACTCATTATTTATATCCAGTTTTTTGTAAATAGACCCTAACATATTTGGGGGTTAAAATTGAGTAACGATTGCTAAGCAAAAAATAATATGTCTGTGTCTCTGGCACTTCAAAATTAAACGAAAAATATTGGGTTCTTTCTCTTGAGGCTCCCTGGTAGAAATGAAAGGTCTCATTAAGTTTGTAAGCTTCGAATTCTCTTTCTTTTAATAAGAAGACATTTATGTCATATTCATTCAGTCTTACCGTACCTACCAAGCTTTCTCCTTCTTCTAGATAAAAACTCCAAACAGCGTAACTTCTTGCTCCGATTTTTGGGGTCTCGTCTAAGAGTATTTCCTCGTGATGTTTAAGTTTTTTTGAAAATAGGGTTTGGGATGAAAATATTTGTTTTAATTGAGAACCACCAATCACTTTTACTAGAAGGACTCCTATAAGAATACAAAGTATAACTAGGGCAATAATCACTGGTATTGCTATCTTTTTACTTTTACTTTTTAATTGGGTAGTTTCATTTACTTCAAAAGTCGTATCGCAGAATGGACAAACATCTTTTTTCCCTAATTTTCTTTTATCTACATCAAAAATCTTAGAGCAATTAGGACATTTTGCTTTCATTTATTCCCCCGTTTTGTCTTTATTTCTTTTTTCTCATCACCAAATTTAACGAAGCTTTTGCCATCCCATAAGTATTTGGCAATTGTCCAGCCACGGAAATGCTGAATTTCAACAAATCCGGGCTTTATTATAACTGGACTATTAGCCCAGCCTGCAGATTTTTCCTCAAGTATTGATTTTATTTCTACTCCTCTTGCAGTATGGATTATATCAAATATGTAAAATTCGTTTCCAAGTGAAGGAGTCTTCTCTATCGCTACAAGTAATAATGGTTTTTCTTCCGTAGTTAGAAAAGCCCGCGCAATTTCTACATAACATTCTGCTCCTTTTGCCGCTTCATCCCCGAAAATCCAAACCTTCGCTTTGCTCTTGTGTGATTTTATCTCTAAAACCCAGCTAGTTTGCTGGAAAAATAAGGTCGCGGTATCATTTTTTCCATCTCCATCTAAATCAAAAATAAACGAGGTCGTTGTATCAAGTTTAAATCTTGTTGGTTTGATGTCCCCAAAATAATCTCGACCTTGCATATTATTTTCAGCTTTTATTAGAATTGGTAGCATAATTGCTAAAATGATTAATAGGAATTTACTTGTCGTTATTAACTCTTTAGTTTTCCAGAACATAAATAACCTCCTTTACTATATCTGAAGTTTCATACTAGTCTAAACTTTGTCCCCTCGGGTCAAAAGAAATATAGTTTATATACAGCCTTTTATCTGCTAAAGCCATGAGTGAAATTAGCAAAAATTTGAAGGATGTCAAGCACTGGGTTTCACCTATGCACATTTTCAGGAATAGTAGAATTGAGGCTTAAATGATGGACAAAGCTTTATTTGACTTGAATCAGATTAAACCAAACTCGCCCCTTAAAAAAGAGGGGAGTTATTTCCAAGACCGCCTTATATTCGTCTTTCGACTTGAGACATATCACTTGTGACTATTTTGGGAAGTAAAAAGAGGCAGGGCAGACCAGACCGTCAGGGCACGGGATTGTCTGCGGGCTATTGCGCAATCCCTGATATTACCACTTCCTGCCTCATTTTATAAACTCTAAAAGGTAAAATCATTAAATCTTAGTCTTTTCGGTTTGGCGCGAGGAATTGGATAATTTTATTGAATCCGGACCCAATAGTTCTTTTAACCCATTTAGGAGCGGGGTAGAAACCGTGACTTTATGATTCTTGAGCCGAATCAATTTTCGCTTGGCATTATCCTCGCCGAATTCGATATAAACTTCGCTATTCCCCGGATAATTTTCTAATTCTTCTTTAATTTTCTCTAATAAATTTTCTTCTAAACTTTCCGAATGAATCTTAATCTTTATTGCCTGAACTTCTGGCGGCAGACCACGGAGCGCTTCCAACGGTTGTATGCTCTCGGCAAAAATCTGCTGCATGCCATCGGACCGAACGCGAACTGTGCCTTTGACCATTACACATTCATTTTGCTTCAGTATTTGTCGGGTTTGTTCAAAGAGTTGGTTAAAAACCATCACCTCAACACTGCCGTTAAAGTCTTTGAGCGATATTACCGCATACTCGTTACCCTTTTTATCTCGCTTAAGTTTCTTGCTGGTAATGACTCCGCCGATATTGACCGGTTCGAAATCGACCAGGTTATTCACCGTGGTCGAATCGTGGGTGGCTAGACTTTCGTATTCCGAACGATAATTCTCTAACGGATGTAGCGAAAAATGGAAACCGAAAGCGTCCAATTCATACTGTAAAAGTTCTTTTTGGGTTAAGGGACCGGTTTCCTCACCCAATATATCCGGTTGTCGAATCGACCCTCTCGTGAGACCCGATTCGGGCGGTTCGGCCCGGGATTCGTCTTTAACCAAGCCGAAGAACGAAGTCTGGCGGGCGGCGAACTCAACTCGCTTCGAACCCGCCATTGCCAGTTCTTTATCCAGTTGGGAAAATAGAAACTTGCGGTCAGGATGAATTGAAGCAAGCGCCCCGGCTTTGGTTAAGGATTCATAAGCTTTCCGATTGGCAAAAGCCCGGGTACGCCTTAAGAATTCAAAGAGGGCTTTATATTCACCTTGTTTTTGCCTTTCCTCGACGATCTTTTCACAAACCCCTTGCCCCACGTTCTTGATTCCACCCAAGCCGAATCTTATCTTATTGCCTTCAATCGTGAACGGGTATTGACTCTGATTAATATCCGGTGCCAGGACTTCAATTCCCATCCGTTTTGCTTCATCGACAAATTTGTTAATCTTATCCTGGTCGCCGATTTCGCAGGTCATGGCGCCGATCAGGAATTGTAAAGGGTGATTAGTTTTGAGATAAGCGGTGAGATAAGACAGATAGGCATAGCCGGCGGAATGAGATTTGTTAAATCCGTAACCGGCAAATGGTGCAATTGTGTCGAAAATTTTCTGAGCTAACTCAGGTTTGATACGGTTCTTTTTTGCGCCATCGATAAACGATTCGCGCATCGCTTCCATCTCTTCGGGAATTTTTTTGCCCATTGCCCGGCGCAATTTATCCGCTTCGGATAACGTGAAACCGGCAATAATGCCGGCAATCCGCATTACCTGTTCTTGATAGACAATGATACCGTAGGTTTCTTGCAAAGCTTCTTTCATTAAAGGATGAAGATAGCTGACTGGTGCGTCACCTCGCTTGCGTTTGATAAATTCACTGATTCCCATGCCCAGCGGTCCGGGACGGTAAAGCGAGATGACGGCAATGATGTCTTCGATTTTATCCGGTACCGACTGGCGCAAAATATCGCGCATCCCATGGCTTTCTAATTGGAAGATGCCGACGGTTTCCGCTTTTTGCAGTAACTGATAGGTTTTTTTATCATCCAGCGGAATTGTTTTTTTATCGAGATGAATTCCTTGTTCCTGCAAAAGCTCAAAGGTTTTTTCAATGACGGTCAGCGTCCGCAAACCTAAAATATCCATCTTCAATAAACCAACCGCATCCAGACTATTCATGTCATATTGCGTACAAATGTTTTCATCCGCCGAACGATACAGAGGTACAAACTCCATCAATGGCTTGGGGGCAATCACGACACCCGAAGCATGAATTGAAGCATGGCGCGCCAGTCCTTCGACTTTTTGCGAAATTTCCCAGAGTTCCTGGTATTCGGGTTTGGAATTAATAACGTTTCTTAACTCGGATGAATCTTTCAGGGCGGCGGCGAGTTGGGTATTGAAGGGAATTAATTTGGCGATTCGGTCAACCACTGGTAACGGAATATCCATTACCCGCCCCACATCGCGAACCGCCGCTCTTGCCTGCATCGTACCAAAGGTAATGATTTGAGCGACGTTATCTTTACCATAGCGCTCCCGAATATAATTTATTACTTCATCACGCCGGTTGTCGGCGAAATCAACATCGATATCGGGTAAGCTTATCCGCTCCGGGGTCAAAAACCGTTCAAACAAAAGTCCGTAACGTAATGGATCAATGTCGGTAATACTTAAGGTATAGAGGACCAAACTGCCAACCGCTGAGCCTCGTCCTGGTCCAACTGAAATGCTTTTGCGGCGGGCAAAATCGATGATGTCTTTAACAACCAAGAAATAACCAGAAAACCCCATCTTGTGAATTACCGACAATTCGTATTGGAGTCGTTCTTCAAGGGCGGGTGTTACCCGGTGGTATCTCTGTTTCAGACCATTTTCGGACAAGTTTTTAAGATATTCAAAGTCCGAAGCAAAACCTTCGGGTCTGGGATAAGCCGGTAAAAAGAATTTTTTGCCAATGTTTTCAAGTAGCAGATTACATTTATCCGCAATTTCACGGGTATTGGTTATCGCCTCGGGTAGCTCAGCAAATACCTGTGTCATTTCTTCCGGTGATTTGAAATGAACCTCTAAACTTTCGAAACGTAATCTTGCCTTGTCGGTAAGTTTCTTGCCGGTCTGAATACATAATAGAACATCGTGCGCCTTAGCATCTTCTTTTTTCAAATAATGGCAGTCATTGGTAGCAACTAACGGAAGATTTAATTCTTTGCCAATTTCCTTTAATCCCTTTATCGAAAAATCGTTTTCCTTTAAGCCAATCTTGGTTAATTCTAAATAAAAATTATCTTGACCGAAGACGGATTGATAAATATGCGCCGATTCTTTTGCCCGCTCATATTTTCCGGCTAAAAGAAAATAATTGATTTCACCCTTCAAACACCCGGACAGGGCAATCAGCCCTTTATGGTATTGGGCTAATAAATCTTTATCTACTCGAGGTCGATAGTAGAACCCTTCCAGATAACCAAAGGTCACCAATTTGATTAGGTTATGATAACCATCTAAATCCTTACAGAGCAGAGTTAAATGAAAAGAAGATTCCGAAATTTCGGCATGAATCTTTTTCTCGCGCCGGTCGGTTGGTGCAACATAGATTTCGGCACCGATGATTGGTTTAACCCCGGCATCCTGGGCGGTTCGATAGAACTCAATGGCGCCAAAAAGATTGCCGTGGTCGGTGATTGCCAGCGCCGGCATATGAAAGGCACGGGCTTGTTGAATTAAATCTTTTATCCTTGCCGCACCATCTAAAAGACTGTATTCCGTATGATTGTGCAGATGGACAAAATTGCTCAGCACTTCTTTCATCAACTTTATTAAATTAAATTCGAATCGTAAAGTCAAGTAATAACTGAGAAAATTTTAATCATAGATACCGTGAAGCAATAAGGTTAAAAAATTTTCGGTTTCCGCTGATACCCGGCGACTAATATTCCTTAAATCTGAAAATACTTGACAAATAAGTGATTAAATGCTATAATTAAATCAGGAGGAAGTATGGGTAAATTGATCATTTTGGTTTCTTTCCTTTTAAGTCTCGGGATAAGCAGTGATGTCGGCGTAACAAAAATCTTTGAGCCCTCAGGGATTATTCCGCCGGATAATTACAATCCACGTACTCAGATTAAAAATTTTGGCGGGGGGGACCAGAATTTTTGGTTATTCTTCGAGATTCAAACAATCAGCGGCAGTCCGGTTTATTTTGACTCCAGCTTTCAGACTCTATCCAATAATGAAACAAAAAATGTCAGTTTCAGTACTACTTGGACAGCAGATATTGGTGTATATGTATGCCAATGCTCGCTTTACTTAGCATCGGATACGAACTCGGATAACAATACTTTGAGCAGTAAGGTAAGAGTCGAAATCTTGAGCCCGGGTCAGTGGATATTGCGAGACAGTGTGCCAGCTGGAAATAGCGGGAAAAAGGTCAAGGATGGAGGCGGCATGGTCGATGGTTCAACCCGGGGCGAGCACTTTCTCTATGTGATGAAAGGCAATAATACCGACGAGTTTTATCAATACGATGTGATATTGGGTTCCTGGCAAGTGAAAGCTCGCGTTCCAAAATCCTTAGAAAATGCAAGGTCGCCCAAAAAAGGTTCCCGCCTGTATCGTTCGGGTGATTATGTCTATCTGGCGAAAGGAAATAACACTTTGGAATTTTGGGCTTATTACATTCCTGATGATAGCTGGACTAGATTAAAGGATATTCCACTTGGACTGGGTAGTAAAAGAATAAAAGCTGGTAGTTCATTGGCGGAAGGTCGAATTGATAACAAAAAATATCTCTTTTTGCTTAAAGGTAGCGGCACCCGCGAATTTTATGCTTATGACACCGATTTGGATACCTGGGTTGAAAAAACTGCTACACCTTATATTTTAAGTGAGTCAAAGTCAAAGATAAAAAAGGGTAGCTGTTTGGTTGATGACGGTAGAGACATCTATTTGCTCAAAGACAAAAGCAATTGGCTGTTCTTTTATGATGCCGATTCTAATCTCTGGTATCCGAGAGAATCGTTGCCGTTTTATAATTCAATTCTGAAGCGAACAAAAGTTAAAGACGGCGCGGCGATGGTCTACTTAAACGGAAATCCCGATATTATTTACGCCTTAAAAGGTGGGGGTAACGAATTCTGGTGTTATTCGGTTGAAGACGATAGCTGGTTAGAACTTGTCCCGATGCCTCGACCGCCGAGCAATAAAAAGGTCAAAGGCGGTAGCTCTTTAGTATCGATGACGGGTGGCATATTTGCATTAAAAGGCGGTAACACTAATGAAATGTTTATGTACATTCCGTTCGACACGTTATTTAATACTTTCAGGATAACCTCGGCTAATAATAATCAACAAGGAAATCTTACAAAATTACCGCTTAATAATTTGCCCGATTTTTCATCGGACAAATTAATGGTTTATGACGCAGTCGGACGAAAAGTAAGAATTACTCGTTCTCAAAAAAGTGCTTGGCTAGGGTTAAGGCCAGGAATTTACTTCATCGGCTATCTAAACAATAAGGACCATAATTTTAAGAAGGTTCTGATCATCCGTTAAAAACGGATAGGTTTAAGTCGATTCCGGCTAAAAGTCGGAATCGACTTTTTTGTTTTTCAAAAACACATAATCAAAATTTACTTTAAAAAACCAATCAAAATATTTAGGTTGCGATAATATTCAGGATTCAGCTTGACATAAATAAATATTTTTATTAAGCTTTTTCCCTGAAATTAATAGATTGGGGTAAAATATGTTAAAGTCATTTGAAGAAGTAATTGCTTTCGCCATTAGCCGAGAAGCGCAAGCGGCAAATTTTTACGAAATTTATGGGCAAAAGACAGAGAAACTGGCGACCAAATCAATGTTTCAAGAGTTGGCGGCTGAGGAGAAGAAGCATAAGGAATTACTCGAAGGTCTAACCTCTGAACAATTAAGTAACTTTAAACCCAAAAAGATAGAAGATTTAGGTTTAAGCGCAATCATTAAAGATTCCCAGTTCAGTCCGGATATGGAATATGCCGATGCATTGCGTATGGCGATTAAACGAGAAGAAGAATCAATTAATCTTTATTTATTTTTTGCTGAGCAAGCAGTAAAAGACGAAACTGCCTGTAAAACCCCGCTTGAACGAAATCAACTCAAAAAACTATTTAATTTTTTAGTCGAACAGGAAAAGCAGCATAAAAATAAACTGGAAGCCGAATACGATGCGGTCATACTTAAAGATTATTAAAATCAGAGACTTTTTTAAACCATAATTCCAGAAAAGGAGCAACAATGGAAGAAGGTTTTTCGCAAGAAGATGTGATTAAAACGGCGCTACAACTTGAGCAGATTAGTAAGGCATTCTATGAAACGGCAGCTCAAAAAGCAACCGACCCAGCAATGGTTGAAATCTTTCAATTTTGCGTAAACGACGAGAATGGACATATTGATATTTTTCAAAAGATTTATGATGAAATGAAGTGCGGTTCAGTTAAACTGGATGCCGCCAAACCCGAAGATTTGCGTTACCTGGAATCCCTGGTGAAATCTTATATCGCTCAGGGAGCCGATAGAGCAATAAACTTAGTGAAAACTGCTTCAACGCCACTGGAAGTAATAAATTATGCGGTAGATCTTGAGCGAGATGGGATGCTTTTCTTTCTCAAACTATACCGTTTGGTTTGTGAAAAAGACCGTAGCTTAATTTCCAAGCTAATTAAAGATGAAGAGAGGCACGTTTTCAAATTGACCGAGCTTCAATATAAACTCAAACAACTGCCAGAAGCCAAAACTGGTATTTTTGGATAGGAGTGAAAGTGCCCATTTTTTATTCGGCGGTTGAAGTAATTGAAATGGCGATTAAAACCGAAGAATCAGGCGGTATCTTCTACAATGGAGTCGCCAAGAAGTCCAAAAATGTAAAGCTGAAACAGCTTTTTGAATTTCTTGCCGGTGAAGAAATCAAGCATAAGCAAATTTTTACTGCCCTTTATAAAACAATTAAAGAAAGTCCGCAATCAGTTCCCTATAACTGGGACGAGATGGGACTTTACTTGAAAGCGATTACCGAATCTCGCTTCTTCTTGGGTGAAGGTAAAGCGATAACCCTGGTCAAAGCCGCTAAAACTCCCAGACAAGCTTTGGATTTCGCCTTAGGTTTTGAACGGGATACGATGCTTTTTTATACCGAAATCATGATCATCGTTGCTAAAACGAACCGAGCTTTGGTAAAGAAAATCGTCGCTCAGGAAAAGAATCATATTCGTCAACTTCAAGCTTTAAAAGAAAACATAATTAAGGAGTAGTAAAGTGGATATTTCAGCCATTAAAGCTTTAGAGACCGCTTTAGAAGCCGAGAAAACCGGACTAATCAATTATCTCAATTTTGCTTATCAGACTAAGGATGAGACCGGTAAAAATATGTTTCTGCGCCTGGCGATGGACGAATTTGAACACATGCGAATTTTAGAACGACAAGCGCACAGTATCCAGCGCGAAGAGTGTTTTTTGGCGGTAACCATTGAACCATCGGCGATTGAAAGACTGGTGCCCAAGCTTCAGGATAAAGACTTAAGGATTCGTGGCAAACACGGGATTGACCAGTTAGCAGCATTGAGAACTGCTTTGGCATTAGAAGACCAGGCAATCAAATTCTACCGTAATCAAGGTCAGGCTGGTCAGGACTTAAACGCCAAAACGATGTACGAACGGTTAGTTGAAATGGAGCAAGCCCATTATGAAATACTACAAGCCGAAATCGATGCGATTGAAAAGACCGGTTTTTGGTTTAACTTGAGGGAATTTTCTTTAGAAATCGAATAGATTAGTTTTAAGTTAAAACGTTAGGAGGCAAAAAGATAATGATTGACCCTAATTTAACTATGTTGGAAATTTACGGCATCGCTATCAAATCCGAAGTCGATGCCGCCGCCGCTTATATCGGAATAGGTAAACAAGTGCGAAATCAAGATTTAAAGAAAAAACTAATGTTTTTAAAAAATGAGGAAGTAAAGCATCGCAAACTTTTACAGGCGCGCTACGGAGAACAATTTCCGGTTGTGAAACTTATTTTGCCGAAAAAAGGGCTGGCGCCAAAATTGAATATTGCGGTTGAAAACGGTGCGCCAATTGCCAAACTTTTTGAGCTTGCCATGTCGGCTGAAAAAACTTCCGAAGACTTTTATGCCGAAGCTGCCCAGCTTGCCAAAGATCAAACCGGCAAAAATTTGTTATTTTATTTGAGTGGAATGGAACGAGGTCACTATTTTATATTAAAAGCTGAATATGACTTAATGCAACAGTTCGATAAGTTTGAAAGTTACAAGAAATTCTCCCAAGAACATTTAGGCCCATAATGGAAAAAATCTATTTAGACTACGCCGCCACTACCCCGCTTCATCCGGAAGTGAAACAAGCAATGGAACCCTACCTGACCGAATTCTTTGGTAATCCCCAAAGCTTACATTCTTTTGGTAACCCGGCAAAACAAGCACTTGATGATGCCAGGGTCAAAGTCGCGCAACTGATCGGAGCCAAACCCGAGGAAATTTATTTTACCGCTTCTGGTGCTGAAAGCAACAATTTTGTCCTAAAAGGCATCGCTTGGGCTTATAAAGAAAAGGGTAACCATATAATCACTTCGGCAATTGAACATTATTCGGTGCTTTATTCCGTAAAAACTTTAAGCAAATGGGGTTATGAAGTAACCACCCTACCAGTTGATAAATTTGGTATCGTTAATCCGGACGATGTAAAAAAAGCAATAAAAAAAGAGACGATTTTAATTTCGATTATGCATGCCAATAATGAGGTTGGTACAATTGAACCGATAAAAGAGCTCGCTCAGATTGCGAAGGAGCATAAGATTCCGTTTCATTCGGATGGGGTGGCAACCGCTGGTTCAATTCCGGTCAATGTGGGCGAGTTGGGCATCGATGCCCTAAGTTTAGCCGGGCATGCTTTCTATGGTCCAAAAGGGTCGGCGGCGCTTTATTTGAAAAAGGGGACCAGAATCATGTCGTTAATCGAAGGCGGCATTCAAGAAGGTGGTCGAAGAGGTGGTACCGAAGATGTGGCGGCAATTGTTGGTTTGGGTAAAGCCTGTGAATTAGCCCAAAAGGAAATACCGAAACGAATTGAGCACAATCAACGTTTACGCGACCGAATCATTAAAGAGTTACCAACCAAAATTGAGCGAATTTATCTTACCGGTCATCCGGAAAAACGATTACCGGGTCATGCCAGTTTCTGTATCGAATTTATTGAAGGCGAAGCGATGTTGCTTTTCCTTGACGACGAAGGGATCGCCGCCGCGTCCGGTTCGGCTTGTACTTCTAAGGCACTCAAGGCATCGCATGTGCTTTTAGCTCTTGGCATCGATCATGCTTTAGCTCAGGGTTCGATTGTTTTTACCTTGGGTATCAATAATAAGAGTTCGGACATTGAGCGACTTATAACCAAATTACCACCGATTGTTGAAAGATTACGACAGATGTCACCACTATATGCGAAGTTTATGAAAGGTGAAAAAATAGAAGGAGGTAATGAATGTACTCCGAGAAAGTAATGGAGCACTTCCGTAATCCAAGAAATGTTGGCGAAATTGAAAATGCGGATGGTATTGGTGAAGTAGGTAATCCGGTATGTGGTGATATGATGACTTTTTATATCAAGGTTGATAATAATATTCTTACCGATGTTAAGTTTAAGACTTTCGGCTGTGGTGCGGCGATCGCCGTCTCCAGTATGGTTAGTGAGATGGCAAAAGGAAAAACGATTACTGAAGCACTAAAAATTACCAATCAGATGGTTGCTCAAGAATTAGGCGGATTACCGCAAAATAAACTGCACTGCTCCAATCTGGGGGCGGATGCTCTGCACAAAGCGATTGAAAATTATTTAGGTAAGAAAGGAGAACAGGGTGAAAAAAAGTAAAAAACCGAAAAATTGCCGTTGCCCTTACTGTAATGAACCTTTGTTGTTTGAATCACCCTTTTGCCAGGTCTGTAAGGTCGAATTGATATTTTGTGAAAAGTGCGGTGAGGTAATTCCCAAGAATGCTGACCAATGTCCGAAATGCGGCACTAAAAAATGAGCAACAATAATAAGATGACCCTGATTCTTTTCAGCGGCGACTTGGACAAAGCTCTTGCCGGATTCAACCTAGCTACGGCTGCCGCGTCGATGGGAATTGAGGTAGTTATCTTTTTTACCTTCTGGGGGTTGAATATCATCCGTAAAGCGAAAAAAGTATCCAAGACTAAAGGATTAAAGCGAAAAATGTTCGGGCTAATCAATAAAGGTGGGGCTAATAATCTACCACTCTCGAAATTTCATATGGCAGGAATCGGCACTAAGATGATGAAGCAATTAATGAAAGATATGAATTTTCCGCCACTACCCGGGTTAATGAAACTTGCTAAAGATCTTGGGGTCAAATTTGTCGCTTGCACTACAACCATGGGTATGATGGGTATTACTAAAGAAGATTTGATTCCGGAGGTCGATACTTTTGCGGGCGCGGCAACTTACCTGGCAAATGCCAGCCAATCTAAGATAAATCTTTTTCTATGATTATTTTAGAACGGGGTGAGAAATGTTGAAGGCAAATGCCGAATTAGATTGCCTTGGACTTTATTGTCCGATGCCGATTGCCAAGACCGTCGAGAAAATGAAAGAACTCAATCCCGGCGATATTTTAGAAATTCTTGCCGATGACGAAGGAATAAAAAGCGATATGCCAGCCTGGTGTGAGGCAACCGGTAATGAACTTTTGAAGATTGAAGAAGAAAATGGTAAATATAAAATCTATATCAGAAAAAAGTAAAATTCTTTAATAAATAAAAATGGAATGGGTAAACGAGCATGGTTGGAGCTATGCGTTACCTTTAGTTGATATGCGTTTAAAGAAATTTCAAAAAGGAGGTTAAATGGAAAAATGGCAATGTACCGTCTGTGGTTACATATACGACCCCGAAATTGGTGACCCTGAGAATGGGGTCGAACCCGGTACTATGTTTGATGATTTACGCGATGGCTGGGTTTGTCCGGAATGCGGCGCGGATAAAAGTCAATTTGAAAAAATCGAAGAAGGTACCGAAGGCGAAATTGAGGAATCAAAAGAAGTATAACTTTTTGAATGGAGGTGAGACTAATGAAAAAGAAAAAAGCAACCAAAAAGCCGGCAAAAAAAAGAGTTAAAGCAAAAGGACCAGTTTATCTTTGTCGGACCTGCGGTATGGAAGTAGTCGTAACTAAAGAAGGCACCGGTATAAACAGTTTGGTCTGCTGTGACCAAGTTATGTATAAGAAATAGGAGGCAAAATGCCGATTGTTGACGTAAGCGTTGTGCCAGTTGGAACCGAATCGACCAGTGTAAGTAAATATGTGCGAGAAGCGTTAGGTGTAATTAAGAAGAGCGGCTTGAAATTTCAACTTTCCTCAATGGGGACTGCACTTGAGGGCGATTTAGCAACCATTTTTAAAACGATCCAAGAGATTCATGAGGTCTGTTTTGCCAAGAATGCAAAGAGACTGCTTACAACCATCAAGATTGATGACCGCCGTGATAAAAAACAAACCATGGAGGATAAAATAAAGGCAGCTCTGGGATAACCCAGAACCGCCTTTTCTTAAATTTTGGCGCTTAAGTTAGCGCACACCAAAAAGTATTCATTCCCTTACAACCAACTTGAACTAAACGTAACGATTGTTATTTTTTGCCTTCGGTGGGTTGAGCTGGTGCTTTTGGCTTAACTGGGAATGCGACTTCCGACCTAAGTGATTCGGCAGGAACTTTGCCTGGTTCATTCATGTAGAATTCGTGCGCGGGACCGACAATCTCGTAGTTGTTATTTGCAATCCACTCCGCAAGTTTGGGAAAGACCACGCCGACCTTTTCATACGGACCGATATAAATCGTTGCCGCTACCAATGCCGGACCGAATTTTTTAACCTTAACCATTTTGTCGCCTTTGGTCTTAGCCGGAACCGGAAAGCAGACTTCGTATTTAGTTGACTCGGGTTTTACTTTCATTGGGTCATCATAATATATCCCAAACGGCATAGTCGGGGCAACTTTGTTTTTAGTAAGCCATGCCATCAGATCGTTCAGCGTTTTTCCAACATCTGCATAAGGTCCCATTTTTGCCATGGAAGCAACATACATCGAATCGATGGTTTTAACTTCCGCCGCAAACTGAGGCTGAGCCGGTTTTTGTTGTACGGGTTGAGTTTTCTTTTCGCCACAGCCGACAATCAGTAAAGCGAGGATTATTATTGCGATAGCAGTATATCTTTTATGCATTGAACTCCTTTCGAGTTGGATACTATCAAAAAGTCGGCAAATGTCAAGTGGCGGCTTATTTAGCTTACTGAAAAACCACGAAGACACGCAACTCGAAGAGTCGGTCGAGCCAAAAGGGAATAACAAGAAAACCACGAAAGCACGAAAATCCACGAAGGACACGAAATGGAAATTTTATAAATGCGAGACCAAGGACACGAAAAAGAGGATAAATTTAAGGGTAAGACTTTCAATAAGAAACATGAACCACAGGTGAACACAGATGAACACATTAAAAAAGAAGAACGAAGCATCAACAACAAAACGGGTTTCTCTGAGAATAGTGTTAACCTGTGTTTATCTGTGGTTAATATCAGCCTTTATTTTCCCGGTTTTTGGTACTTCGGCTTGGCGTTGAATAAGCGATGAATTGTGTTCGTCACCAATATTGTAAGGATAATAATAATTAGTAATTCATCAAGCAAGTTGATATTCAAAGGAACCGTTTTAAAAATTGAATTAAACGGTCTTACGAATATTATTGAGATTTGTAGCAGAGCGGATAAAAGAAAAGCACCAATTAAGTATTTATTAGCAAACAGTGACTTTGAAAAATAAAAATTTCTCCCAACTCGGAAGTTAAAAGAGTGAAACAATTGAAGTAATACTAAGGCAGTGAATACAACCGTTCTCTCCTGGGCATCATCAGCTTTTAATACATAGCGGGAAAAAAGCAACGTGATAATCGAGCCCGCGGTAAGAACCAATCCTTGAAGGAATACTAATACCAGATTTCTGCCGCTTAGGATACCTTCTTTTGGCTTGCGCGGCGGTCGCGCCATCAAGTCAGTCTCAGCCGGGTCTACACCTAAAGCCAGTGCCGGCAAGCCATCGGTAATCAAATTGGTCCAAAGGATTTGGATTGGATAAAGAACTGGTAAATTAGCTAACATGGCAAATAGTATCGTTAGAACTTCGCTGATATTACAGCTGACTAAATAGAGCACGAACTTTTTGAGATTTTCGAAAATCGTCCTTCCTTCTTTGGTTGCGGTTACAATTGTGGCAAAATTATCATCAGCTAAAACCATGTCCGATGCTTCCTTTGCAACATCGGTTCCCGAAATACCCATTGCCACTCCGATATCAGCTAATTTTAAAGCCGGGGCATCGTTCACCCCATCACCGGTCATCGCTACGATATGTTTGCTTTGCTTTAATGCTTTAACAATTTTAACTTTCTGCAACGGTGAAACCCGAGCGTAGACCCGAATATTTTCAATCTCATTAGCTAATGTTTCATCCGACATTGCTGCCAATTCTGGTCCGGTCAAAACCCTGCCTTCGGTCAACAGACCAATTCGCCGACCAATGTTTTCCGCGGTAAGTTTATGGTCACCAGTAATCATTGCCACTTTGATTCCTGCCTGTTTACAGGTTTCAATTGCATGAATCACTTCATCCCGCGGCGGGTCGCTCATTCCGATTAGACCTAAGAAAGTTAAATCTTTTTCAATCTCTTCGGCTTTAAGTTCGGACGGTAATTGGGGTAAAGTTTTGGTCGCCAAGGCTAAGGTTCGAAAACCATCCTTGGTTAAATTATCGTTTAGCTTGTGCCAATCGGACACTGAAATCTTTTGACAAAGTGGCAACACCACTTCGGGCGCACCTTTGACAAAAACTCGATATGCCTTATGGTCTTGATGAATGGTTGACATCGCCTTACGTTCTGATTCAAAGGGTATTTCGGCTACTCTTGGATACTGATGAACAACTTTATCCAGGGTAATGCCAAATTCCTGAGCGGCAACAATCAGACCAATTTCGGTTGGGTCACCAATCATTTTGCCATTGATGTCTTTTTTCGTATCATTACAAAGGGTGGCGGTTAGGAATAAATCATGAAAATGAGAATGGGTATGTAGTGCTTCAGCTAAATTATAGACTTTATTACCAGCGGCAATTTTCTCTACCCGCATCTGATTCATGGTTAAGGTTCCAGTCTTATCACTACAGATGAATGAAGTTGAGCCTAAAGTTTCAACCGCATGCAAGCGCCGGACTATTGAGTTCTTTTCCGCCATTCGCTTCACGCCAAGGGATAGAGCAACTGTCACGGCGGCGGGTAAGCCTTCGGGGATTGCGGCTACCGCCAGACTAATTGCAATTAAGAACATCTCAGCCCAACTATGATGTTTCAATACTCCAGAAATTAAAACGATTAAGCTGATTCCAAGACAGATATAAGCAATTCGAGCCCCCATCTTTTTCAATTCATTCTGCAGGGGGGTTTTCTCTTTGGGTTGTTCAAGCATCTCGACAATTCTACCCATTTCGGTATTCATGCCGGTCCCAACCACGACCGCTTTACCGCGCCCACGGGTGACCATGGTTCCGGTATAACACATATTGGTTCGGTCACCTAAAGGTAAATCCGATTTAGCCAAGGGGTCTGTTTTTTTCTCCACGGGCTGAGATTCGCCAGTCAAAGAAGATTCATCAATCGAGAGGAGTTTTGCTTCGATAATCCGACTATCGGCTGGGATCCGGTCACCAGTATTGATTAAAACGATATCGCCCGGCACCAATTTGGCGGCGGGCAATTCATGCTCAAACCCTTGCCGCAGAACTTTAGCGACCGGCGCCAACATTTTCTTAAGTGCAGCTAAAGCATGCTCGGCTCGGTATTCCTGAATAAAGCCGAGGATTGCATTAAGAAAAAGAATTACCGCAATCGCAATTGTATCGACTAATTCCTTTAAAATAACACCTGAAATCAAAGCGGCAATGATTAAGATGATTATTAACAAATCATCGAATTGGGCAATGAATAATTTTAAGGGCGAAACAACTTTTGCTTCGGTAATTGAATTAGGTCCGTATTTAACCAACCGCTTCTCGGCAATTGCTGTATCTAGTCCTTTTTCGGGGTCGACTTCAAAACGTTGACAAATTTCTACTGCTGACAAGGTATGGTAATTTATTTCGGGATTAGAACTAATAGTTCGTGGTTTTGCTTTCAAATCATCTGATTTTATTAGAAATTATCGTTATCGTCAACTCCGTTAGAAGAATATATAAAAAAATAATATTATGGCTTTTGGTTTTAACTATGTGCTATGCAGATTTCTAACGGGGTAAACCGGGATCTATAAATAAGTTCAAAGTCAAGTTATATAAAAGAAAAGGGGCTCGATTGCTCGAGCCCCTGAAATATTATCTTGATGCTATTTCTGTAGCACTATTTTCCGCGTAACCCTGATTTCACCAGCATCGAATCTTAGTATGTAGACTCCCACTGGTAGTGTTTTCGCATCAATCATCCAGACGCCATTTTGAGTTGGATTCGTATTGGCATAGGTTCTTACCGCCGAACCGGTCACATCATATAACTTGAAGCTGACTGGTTCGGGTTTCGGTAACGAGTAGTGCACCGCGGTCAGCTTAATCGCTGGGTTCGGGGCGATCGTCAGCTTGAAGTTGTTAGTCGTGATATTATTGTCCATTGTGCCTGCCGATTGGTTGTCGTTGGTGGATTTGAGCGTTAGGGCAAAGGAGGGGAGAGTATGATAAAAGAATTCTTGGGTATTCGCACCTTTTGCCGCATAGAAACCTGCGCCCGTTCCACTTGCAAGCATGGTTAAACCACCACCGGCTTTGACTCGCTTGCCGCCGCCGGCTGGAATGTCCCATAATGAATCCATCTGAACATAAGTATCGCCTACTATCTGGTAGCGCCAGAATTCGGTAGTATTGCCGCCTTTGAGGATGTAGAGGTCGTTGTTGTAGTAAACCATACCCGAACCTTCACCAACCTTCTTCTTCTTGCCCAGCCGGTTGATGAAAGCCTTGTAGTCAAATCGTTTCAATTCAACAAAGGAATCTGATGCCACACTGTAGCGGAACATATCGCTATAAGTGCCTTTCAGGATGTAAACGTATTGACTGCCGTCATAAACCAGGCAGGAACCCTTCTTATAACCAACCTTAGTGCTGGTGCCAGCCGTCGGTTTGGTCGGGGTCGGTGCCCAGGTATTAGCGGCAATGTCATAGAGATAGAACTCATTGGTCTTGGAACCCTTCATGGTGAAGATATAGTCATTACTACCTTTGTTAATTACCACCATGCCCGAAGCATCTTTCGGATTTTTTAAACCAGTTGTGATATTCGCCAGCTTTTTCCAACCCAGGGTTTCACCACCGGTTGAATCGGTATGGAATTTCCAGAAGCCATGGGTATTGTTACCACGCAGCACGTAGAGGTCTTTGGTTGGGGCGTAAGCGACCATCGAAGCACCTTTTTTCGGTTTCTTCCCGTCACCGGTCAATTTGTCACCCTTCGGGATTGATTCAAGCACGGTCCAGATTCCAGTCGTTGCATTCGGTGTGAACTTGGCAAAATCTTGGGTGTTGGATGCTTTGAGGAGGTATAGCTCGTCATTGTAAGCAGCCAGGCAGGTTCCCGATTTTGGTTTCTTGGTCGATGGTTCGGTTAGAATATTTGCCATCGCTGCCCAGCCGGAAGTGACTGTTGTTTTAACCGTAACCGAACCGGTCTGCGGGTCGTTATTGGTGTTAATATCACCAATCAATTTGGTAGTACAAGCAACGGTATGAGTCCCGATTTGAGTAGCGGTCCAACTTGGAAAAGTAACATAAGCATAAGTTCCGCTAGAATGACCGACTACCTGAGTAGATTCTTCGTAGAAAGTTCCAATTTTCATCCGGACCAGATAGGTTTCGGTTCCGTTGCCATAGTTATAGACTGAGCAAGCGGGGGTTACTACCGTGCCCGCAGCAATCGTATCGAGCGGTGCTTCAATTTTAGTGACGCCAACATCAGCGATTCGAACCAGTACCAGACTTGTTTCCTGGTCATTCGTTGTATTCATATCACCCACCAATTTAGTTGTGCAAGCGACGGTATGAGTTCCAATTTGAGTAGCGGTTCAGCTTGGGAAGATGACATAGGTATAAGCTCCATTAACGTGACCAACCACTTGGGTAGATTCCTCATAAAAGGTGCCAATCTTCATTCTTACCATGTAGGTTTCGGTTGTGTTGCCGTAGTTATAGACCGAGCAGGCTGGAGTCACCGTGGTTCCGTAGTTAATTGACCCAGGCGGTGAATCAATCTTGGTGACGCCGACATCGAAAACTGGTGGAACATAGCCTTCAAAGGCATAGAATATGTTATTCATGTAACCAACATATACCCGTCGGTTCGGTCCGATTGCCGGCGATGCAAAGAGGCTGCTGGTTACCCCGAGCGGGCAAGCGCAGAGGACAGTCGAGTCGGGTGCGATGACATAGAACGTATTGTTGGAACCGATGTAGACATTTCCTGCTGCATCAACTACTGGTGCGCTGTAAAAGGAACTGGGCGAGATCGACTTCCGCCACCGGACACCAGAGTCGGTATCAACACAGTAGAGCCAGCTTTCGACGAGGACATAGAGCGTTGAATCGTTAGCAATCGCCGGACAGGACTGAATCCTTGCTGCTAGGCTGTCACGCCACTTCAGGCTGCCATTCGGTCGGATTGCATAAAGATAGCGGTTGGCACCGACATAGATTGTCGAATCCGGACCAACGGTGGGTGAAGCAAAATCAGCATCTCCAGCCAGGTCATAACTCCAAGCTAACGTGCTGTCCGGGTTGAACGCCCAGAGTTTCCAGGGTCCAGTCCCGCGCGTGGTTGCCACATAGATTCTGCCGTCGTGTCCGACCGCGGGTGAGGAGTTGACACCATTTCCCAGGTAACGCGACCAGGCAAGACTGCCATCAGGCGTCAGGGCGTAGAGCGAATCTGAGTAGCAGGCGAAGTATATCTTACCGTCATTGCCGATGACCGGTGAGTGACTGATAGATAGATTATAAGTTGGCCAGGACCAGAGAATGTTACCAGCTGAGTCAACCTTTACCAACTTTTGACTGGTGGTTACATAAATGTTACCGCTGTCATCCAAAGCCGGGGTTGAAAAGTAGATGTTCGAACCCGGCAGGGTATTAGAAATCCAGTCAACCGTACCCTCCGATTTCAGACAGTAAAGACGAACATCACGGGCACCAAAGATGATTCTGTTCGCACTGGTGACAACTGGTGAGCCGGAAATCTGACCACCAGCAGTGTAAGTCCAGGCAATCCAAATCGAATCACCGACCACGGTTGAAGATAAGCCGGTATGCTGGGGGTCGCCGTGATAGCTTGACCAGGGATGAGCCGATACACTACCCAGCATCAGACATGCCAGAACTATTCCGATGCTTGTTCTTAGCATAGTTCCTCCTTTGCTTATTTTTTTATTTTGAAAAGATAATTGTAAGTATTGTTTTATTAGTGGCATTTATCCTCCTTTTAACATCCTCCATGGTTACAATAGCAATTATTGGTTTTTAGTGGCAGTTTTGATTATCCACTAATAACCGCTAATCAATCATAACCCTTGTGGAGAGTCAAACGCATTTTGAAAATAACTAAATCGATGCTTCAATGATTTTAGGCATTACAAGTATTTTCGAATGCTTAGTTTATTCAGTATTAAATGCAACTTATTTAAAATCAAGTTTTATAATTTATAACATCATAAAGATGTTTTTACTCTTGTCAATTGTATCGGAACATCCGCTCATTTCGGGTACAGGATGATTTTGGCATTGCATTTTAACTTATGGTTAAGGTAAAGGGGTTCGAGATTTACTCGAACCCCTTTAATTATTTTCGTAGGTTATTTCTGTAGCACGAGTTTTCTATTAACTCTGATATCACCCGCATTAAATCGCAGGATATAAACCCCGGTGGGCAGTGTTTTGGCATCAATCATCAGCGTACCGTTTTTACTCGGAATCGAATTAACGTAAGATTTAACGAGCGCACCATAAGCATTATAAAGTTTGATACTCACTGGTCCAGCTTTTGGTAGATTATAGCGGACCGCGGTGAGGTTAATCGTCGGGTTCGGGACAACTAAAAGTTTGAATTCGGGCGCAGCGAAGTTCGTTCCTGCCGTACCGCTGGTGGAAGGATTGGGATTCAGAGTAACGATAGGACCTTCGGGTGGAGTGTGCATATAGAACTCGTCGGTGTTGCTGCCCTTGCCGGCATAGATTTCTCCTTCGCCTCGACCTTTGGTGGTAGAGGTATCGAGGATAGTTAAGCAAGCACCGCTTTTAACTCTTTTGCCGCCACCCAGCGGAATATCCCATAACGAATCCATTTGTATCCAAGTATCGGCGGCAACGTCGTACTTCCAAAATTCTCGGGTATTGCCGGCTTTGAGCATGTAGACGTTATTTCGGCTATAAACGAGACCGGCACCATCCTTCGGTCGCTTCTTCTTACTATCACGGTTCAAAAATACTTTGTAGTCATAGCGTCTCAATTCAATCCAGGTATCGGCAACCAGGTTATACTTAAAGAAATCACCGTAATTACCTTTCAGTACATAAACCAGGCTATCTCCGTCATAAGTAAGGCAGGAACCCGATTTGTAACCGATTTTACCACTTGCCCCAGGTTGTGGAGCAGCCAGTCTTGGCAGCCAGGTATTATTCATAATATCATAAAGGTAGAATTCGTTGGTTTTCGAGCCCTTCATCGCAAAGACATAATTAACACTACCTTTCTTTACCGAAGCTAATCCTGAACCATCCTTAGGCGCTTTGGCGCCAAGCGTAATGTTTTGCAATTTCTTCCAACCGAGATTACCACCCGAGTCGGGTCTCACGAGAGGGTCGATTCGACTATCGCCAACCGCAATATATTTCCAGAAGCCGACCGTATTATTCCCGCGCAGAACATAGACCGCACTATCAAACGCTGTCATCGAGGCGCCGCGTTTCGGTTTCTTGCCATCACCCTCAGTTTTGATGCCAAGCGGAATCGTATCGGCTGGGTTATTAGTCCAGGTTCCGGTATCGGCATCCGGGGTATAGATGTAAAAATCCTGCGTATTGGATGCTTTTAAGAAATAGATTTTAGCCGTTGCTGCCAGTCCTGCCATACAGGTTCCGTATTTTGGTTTTTTGCCCGAAGGTTGCAGCGGAATATTTGCCATTTTAATCCAACCCGATGGTTGAACAACTACTCTTTGGACAATAACCGAATCGGTTAGAATATCATTCAAATTATTGGCATCACCGGTCAGCGCGGTCGAGCAAGCAACCGGATTAACTCCAATTTGGGTTGCGGTCCAGGCTGGGAATCTAATGTAGGCAGGGCTGCCCGGGGTATGACTGGTTATCAACGTATCTTCATCATAGAGGCTTCCAATCTTCATCCGGACCAGATAATCTTCTGCCGTATTGCCATAATTATAAACTGAGCAGGCTGGGGTAGTAACAGTTCCTGAATCAAGTGCTCCGAACGGTGCGATAATTTTACTGACCCCGACGTCTAATACCCGGACAAATACCGAATCAATTTTGCGGTCATTGCTATGAATCATATCAATCGAGAGTTCGGTCGAACAAGTAACAACCAGATTGCCTCTTTCCAACACGGTCCAGTCGGGAAATTGGATATATTGATAACTGCCGGGTGAATGATTGAAGACCGTAGTATCTTGGTTGTAGAAATTACCAATCTTCATCCGAACCGGATAGGTTTCAACCGTGTTGCCGTAGTTATAGACCGAGCAGGCTGGGGTGATGACCGTTCCCGAGTCAATCATCGCCGGCATAACCGGCAAATCAATCTTAGTAACTCCAACATCTCGGGTTACGCCGCCGGCTTGGGTATATTTTATCGTGGCAATGTCATAATAAGTACCGGTGGCGGCACTTCGCCCGGTAACGTAAACATTGCCTGAATTATCAACGAACATCGATGGGTTATAATCCGTACTATCCGCATAATTATATCTTTGGGTCCATAAGGTATCGCCCGACGGGTTAAATTTTATCGTCACAAAATCATATTTGGTTGGTAAGCTGGGCTGCCGACAGTAGCCGGCGATATAAATATTGCCAAGCAGGTCGAGTCCCATCCCGTTTTGTGCGTCTTTATCAATTACGTTATCATACCCCGTGGCAGGTCCATCGTATCTGGTTGCCCATTGGAATACCCCGCTCGAATTATATTTGAGCACCACCAGGTCCTGACCGGCGGGTGCTTTCGAATATGTAGTTCCATAAACGTAAACGTTGCCCGAACCGTCAGCCCTAATCCAGTAGCCGGCATCGCTGGCGTTGGTGTCCGGATTGGACCATCTTCTGACCCATTGGGTATCACCGCTTGAATTATATTTGATGGTTACAATGTCATATTTAGTGGTGGCATCATAACTCATTCCGGTGACGTAAACATTGTTCAAATTATCAAATGCGATACCGCGTGCGTCATCCGTACTATCGGACGGACCATTATAGGTTCTGGTCCAATAAGTATCAGGGGTATCTGATTTATATTTTATGACAAGCCAGTTATCACGTTGGGTCGGGTGTTTAGTTTTTGTTACGATGTAAGGATTGCCACTATTGTCGAGAGCTAAATCGTTCGGGTGAGATACATAAGCACCACCGAAACTGTCTCTTCTCGCCCATAATAGAGTGCCCGCCGAATCGTATTTAATGGTAGCGTAGGTGTATTGGTAATTTGTCTCCTGGCTATAGCCGGAAATATAGACGTTTTCCGCATTGTCAAGGACTAATTTTCGGGAAACGTCGTAGCGTGTTCCAGCCGTGCCGTTATATCTTCTTACCCAAGCCGTATCGCCATTCGGACGATACTTTATCGTTATATAGTCGCCAGTTCCTGATTCCATCGTATAGCCGGTGACATAGACACAACCCGAATTACCGACCGCGACCGAGCGCGCCAATTGTGAATTGGTTCTTGAGTATATTGATGCCCAGATTGAATCACCATTCGGACCGTATTTGATGGTTATTATATCGGAGGGGGGATCCAGGTAGGCACTGGAACCGGTAACATAGACGTTTCCGCTATTATCAACCGTCAGACCATATACATAATCTGAGTAATAACTAGCACTCGACCATCTTCTGACCCATGCCGTATCAACTTGGCTATATAAGAGAGTAGGGAGCAGAGAGCAGATAGCAGTTAGAAGTAAAATTGAGAACTTAAAGTGTTTCATTTTGTCCTCCTCTAATTATTAAAGTTATTGGTTTATTGATGTAACCTTCAGGGCGGTTAATTCTAAGATTATTGCCCGCCTGCCTCGTGCAGGCGTGGGCAGGATTCCAGCCTGCCTGAGCGAGAGCGCTCGCAGACAGATTCCACCCCAGATACTGAAATCCATAAATTAGTTAGAGCTTGTCGAATCGACCCTTCGTCGAAAAGACCCGACTCGGGAATCTGAGCAAAAGCACTTAGTTGGTAAGGTAACGCTACTCACTTTATACTTCGCACTTTTTTGCCCAGTCCTTTTACTCTGAATAAATTATACGTATTGCCTAAAATTAGTCAAGCCAAAAAGCAACTCAGGAGGCGACCCCAGTAACCGACCCGGGAGGTTGCCCCCGAGCCAACCCCCCAGGCTACTTAGGGGGCTACCCCCGAGTCAACCCCCGAAGCGACTCCCCAGCCAACTCCCGAACCCGCTCCCCAGGTTGCCTCTGAAGCTACCCCCCAACCAACCCCGGAAGCAACTCCCGAAGCAACTTAGGAGGCGACTCCCGAAGCAACCTCCGAGGTCACCCCCTAGGTGATACCCCCTCCCTAAGGGAAATTTAATATAAGATATTAAAAATCAATTAGATAGATGAAAAAATGGGTCGATTTTAGGTGTATTGGCAATACACCTTTTGGATGTCTAAATGGATTTTTTTAACTTTAGTTGATTACTTTTCTAAGACAATTTTTCGGATAATTGACGTTTTATCCGAATCCAAGCGTAAGATATAAACACCGGCAGCCATCCCGCGCATATCTAAAGTTATAATACCTAGTTGGAGTATATTATGAATTTCAGATTTAACCAATGCACCGGTAATATCGTATATTTTTAAACTCATTGGCAATTGGCTAAAATTATTATATTTCACTTGAATAAAACCCCGACTCGGATTTTTTACGAGCACTTCGAACCGGTTGGTTAAGGCATTTGTCTTGGTTGCTGGTGCACTTTGAACCGATGTTTTTACTTGGTTGGTTGTTCCCGGTGTATAACGCCATAATTCACGCGTGTTGTTTCCTTTCAAAGCAAAGACTAATCCCTCGGCAAAAGTTAGCGCCCCTCCACCTTTTACTCGTTTGTTGGACAAACCTTTGGGAATTGTTTCTAATTCGGTCTAGGTATCTAAATCCGGGTGATACGCCCAGAATTCTTGGGTGTTACCACCCTTAAGGGCATAAACCAGATTACGGTTATCATCATAACACAATCCAGCGCCGTCTTTCACTTTCTTTTTCTTCCGGTTTGCTGAATACAGGGGTAAAGATTTTTTAGTATACCAGGTATCGGAATCGGTATCATAGGCATAAAAATCGTTATACCCGCCCTTGAGACAATAAATAAAGTCACCGCCCAGCGTCATGCAACTTCCATCTTTCATTGGTTTGCCGCTGGGTAGTAAAGGGATGAGGTTCAACCTCTTAATCCAAGTATCAGATAAGACATCATAGGCATAAAACTCGCAGGATTTTGTCCCTTTCATAAAGTAGACATAATAATTTGGGCCTTTTTTCGCAAAGGACAACGCTGCTCCGCCTTTTACCTTCTTCCCGTCCGCGGAAGGAATTTCCCCGATATAGAACCAGCTATCTTTGATTATATCGTATTGCCAAAATTCTTTTGTATTATTACCCTTAAGGGCATAAATTCGCTGGTTCCATTTGTCATAAGTTAAGCATGCCCCTTTTTTCAGCCGCTTTCGCGCATCGCTAAGCAAAGGAATTGATTCTTTTTTTACCCAGGAATCAGCGCTGATATTGTAAGCATAAAAATCGCGGGTATTATTACCTTTAAACGCATAGATGGTATCTTGCCGGGTATAAACCAAAGCGCCGCCCGGTTTAACATTTTTTCGCAAACTAAGCGGTAAACTTTTCCGTTCTTCCCAGAAACCAATCGTGGAGGATACAAATAGAGAACCATATACCGTATCATTACTTGGATTCGGGTCCACGGAATTTTTCGTATAGGAAATTAATCGATAACTGCTCGGGGTACTCACCCATCGTTGAAATTCAATAGTATCGGATTGTCCTGAGCCGAGATTGGGAATGAATATTGAATCAGAGAAAATATTGCCAATCTTAAAAATCGTATAGAAATTTACGGCTGGTGTGCTGCTGAAATTTCTGATTTCAACTTTAGGAATTATGGTATCGTTAGCGGCTACGGTATCTTGAGGCGATAGGATTGAGGTTACGCCAACGTCAGGTGGTTGGGAGGGTGGACGGACATAAACCGAGTCAAAGACCGTGTCGTTATTTGGATTCAAATCGTTACGCAATCGGGTATAAGCAGTAATTCGATGCGAGCCTGGGTTATCGAACCATGTCGCAAATTCAACTGTATCAATTGATTGAGTTCCTAGTTTAAAGAAAAATTGTTCATTATTATAGGTATTGCCGATATGAAGCCAGACCGAGAGATTCGTCACTGGTGTCAGTTGATAGTTTTGGATAATAACTTTGGGAATCAGGCTGTCGCCATAATTGACCGAATCCGGTGGGGCTAAAACCTGTCTGCCGTTACCTGCCTGCGCAGGCAGGCACAGGTAGATCTGGACTGCCCCGAAATCCACCGGTAAGATTTGTAAATCAATCATCGCCCTCGGAATGGTTTGATAGTTGTTGACGTACTGATTCAAATTACCCGTTAAGCATAAATAGCCTTGGGGAATTGATTCGTTCGGGAGATTGGTTTCACTTCGAATAAAGACAGTAATCGATTCTGTTTCAGCAAAACTGTATGCCCAATAAGCAATATTAGATTGGAATGTCCCAGTAGTTTTGAAACGCACAGTATCAATCTTCACCAGTGAACCTTCCAGCGATTCGGCAATTTGAGAAATTCGGGCTATGGTCGTACAGGGTAACGGGTGTCCCGAAGTAATCTTCTGAGTCCTGCCGCCGCTATCATAAAAGACGTTGGTTACGGTCTGATTAGCCAATTCCGCAACCCGACCTAATACGGTAACGCTATCGCCAATTGCTAAACTGGGAACGGTATCGGTAAATGCCGGTCTTCGGATATGAAGACCGTGCCAGGCGCCACCCGGCTCTTCTTCGATATTAAAGTATCGTCCAAATACCCCAGTCACAATTCCTTTAGTGTGAACATATTTATTATTATCCGGCGAGGTATCGGAAGGTCCAGAAATGTGCTGGATTTGATAAATATTATGCTCATACGCTACTTGATAAGAAAAAATCGGGCTTTGACTTACGCCGCCGCTATTGTTTTTAGCCTTTATGAAATAAAAAACAATCGTTCCGGTATCTTGAGCCGGAATTGTATAGTAATAAAACGAATCAACGTTGAAGTGTCCGACTGGTTGCCAGTTCGTTGGGTTATTTATTGCATAATAAAGACTATCCACAGTTATGGTCAAAGGGTCGAAAATTTTAGCCTTCACCGTAACGTTCTCAGACGACAACGGAATAACCGGAGTGTGAGAAATATTGGTTATGGTTGGACCAGGTGGGACCCTTTGCTCAGCTTCGTAAAGAATTGTATTACGAGCAAAAACGATTTCTTGATTGAGTGTTCGATATTTATTTATATCGCCAATTGCTATGCCACGACTTTCACCCAATAGAGGAAGATTTATAACTAGTTGATTATTCCAATTTGCCCCACTGCCATAAATGACTCGAACCACAATTTGAGTTCCACTTACAATACAAACCACTTCGTTGCCCAGGTGTTCGTCTAAAACATCACCAATTGCCAGGTTTTGACAAGCATCGCCGGCACTTGGTATATAAATAGCGTGGGTAGACCAGTTAGTTCCTAAACCATGAAGTTCGATAACTGAACCATAAGTGGAAGTAAGCTGACTATTACCGAAAACAATCTCATTACCAGAATTTACTGCATCAAAATCACCGATTGCTGGATCGTAGAGCTGACAAAAGGAATTGTCATACATCACATAATTCTCCCAGTTTGAGCCATTCCATCTAATCCGCACGGCTTTTCCTTCATAAGTCACAGCTACAATTTCATTCCCTGGCAAAGAATCATCAAAATCGCCGACTGCTACACCTTGACAACGATTACCGTCGCCCAGATAAATTGTATCAGTATCCCACGAACCACCCGTCCAATAACTTCTAAAAACCCAATTGTAACGGGCAAAAATTATATCCGTTGTGTCATTATTATCAGCATCGCCAATCGCAATATCATAAATGATTCCACCTTGAGAGTCGATCTGCGTTACATTCCAAGAACTCCCAATCCATTTTACTCGTTTTAAATTTCCACCGGCTTGTCCGAAAATGACTTCATTAATTCCATCCGCATCAACGTCGCCAATTGCGACACTTATAATACCATTATTGCCAATGCCTGAGAAAATAGAATCAGCTCGCCATTTCATTGGTGGCATAGTTGAAGTATCAGTAAGGATTAAGGCGTTTCGCCTAAGTGTTGACTGACAAGTAGCAATTCGAAAAGTATCATCGGAAATTCCTTTCAGATGATTACCAATCGCAATCTTTTGTAATGTCCCAGAACCGAAATAGATTCGCGTTGTGTCCCAATTCGCCGTCGAAAAACCCGACCCTTGGCGGGGCAACAGTAAAAACGGATTAGTGTTTTGTGCAACCGGACTTGTTAAATAGAAAAACAAAATGAAAATTAAATTCATAATTAAAACCCAGATTTTTCTACAGGGACTTTTAAGAGACTCTTATGAGACTAATTTGTAGGGCAAACCTTTAGGTTTGCATTTCTTTTAGGTCGCAAGGCTAAAGCCTTGCCCCACAGTATCGGGTCCCTGTCCCGGTTAAATTCTTTGCCCGAATCGGCTTATTTCTGAATCAGAATTTTCCCGACAAACTGCGTTCCGCCGCTGGCGATTTTGAGGATATAAACTCCGGTTGGTATTTCCTTAGCGTCAATTTTCATTACGCCCGAGTTATTGGTTGCCGGAATAGTTCGTTCGAGAACCAGCTCACCCAAGACATTATAGAGATTACAATTTATCGAGCCGATTTTGCTTAGCTTATAATCGATGGCGAATCGACCGGAGTTAGGATTGGGACTAACTTTAAATTCGGTTATCGCCGCCAGCTGACTTTTCTCTTCGGTCGTATTAGACCTGCCCGAGGCAGAGCCGAGATGTGCTTCAAGCACAAACAAAGCATTCGGGTCAAAAGTCCATAATTCAAGGGTTCGATTCCCTTTCAGCGCATATATTTTCTGGTTAACCGAGGCATAGGTCAGACAACCGCCCTGCTTTACTTTTCGGTAATTCGGACCGAGTGGGATTGGGTCAACCTGTTCCCACCAGTCTCGGTCGGTATGATATGCCCAAAATTCCTGGGAATTATTACCCTTAAAGGCATAGACTAGTCCGGAGCCATCCGCCACTAATGCGGCGCCGTCTTTGGCTCGTTTCTGACCCGATACCCCAACTAACGGCATGGCAACTAAGGTTATCCAGGAATCAGCCGCGATGTCATAGGCATAGAACTCGTTCTCGTTTCCTTTTACCGCATAGATTTTACCGCTATTCGGGTCATAGGTGATAGCGCTGCCGGTATACATCGATTTACCGCGAAAGCCGGCTGGAACATTGCGCAGGGTAGTCCAGGTGTTAGTATTAATGGAATAAGAATAGAACTCGAAAGTTTTACTTCCCTTGAGACAGTAAACATTGTCACCGGTCGGACCGGAAACAAAGATTAAGCCGGAACCGTTTTTAATTCGCTTGGTACCGGCTGGAACATCGGGCAATCGTAGCCAGGTATCAAATGGCATGAAGTACGCCCAGAATTCGAGGGTATTAGAGCCTTTGAGGGCGAATATGGTATTTTGTTCATCCCAGCACAATGCTGCGCCGCCGCCAACTCTTTTCCTTCGCTCAAGGGCGGATGGAACGGTATCCTCGGCGGTCCAAGTATCGCCACTCAGGTTGTAAGTGTAGAATTCATTAGTATTAGAGCCTTTGAAGGCGAAGATTGTATTATTGCCGCCAAAAGTAATACTCCCGCCCTTCCGAACGTAGCGACCGCGTGGTCCCTCCGGCATATCCCGTTTTTGCGCCCATTTGGGCACGATGATGGTATCAACCCGACAGAGCGCAGTCATGGTATCATTAGCCGGATTGGCATCGCCGATTAAACCGGTTGAACATTTAAGCGAGTAATTACCAAAAGTTGCGGTCCAGACCGGGTAGTCAATGATTCGCTGGAGCCCCTGACCCAAGGCGGAACAATATGCCGAGTCAAAGTAAACCACGATGCTGGTCGGCACATCGGTTACCTGAAACCAGGTCATAAAGGACTCGGTAGTGCCGGAATAATTCATTACGACGGTGCGGGGCTGAATCGGTCCGCGCAAAGTACGGGGTCCGGGATAAACGATCCTCGAAACTCCAACATCGCGGACCGTGACGGTGAAAGATAGGGACAGGGTATCGTTAGCTTGTACCATATCGCCGGGAATGGCTAAGGAACAGGTAGCGATATAGTTGCCATTGACCGCATTCCACGCCGAGAAGCTGACATCGAGAATCGAATCGGGTGCCAGGGTATCAACCAGGGTGGAGTCAAAATACTGGGTGCCGGTGGCATTGCGAATTCGGCAATAGGCATAGAAACTGATTGTATCGGTACCAAAGTTGTGAACCCGGGCTTGCGGAATCATTGGTCCGGGTGAAACCGTTGCAGTCGGGTTTAGGATCGAATCAATTGCGACGTCCTTGACACCAATCAAAACCGAACCGGTATCCTGATTATTTGCTTCATTGATATCGTTGGCAATTACGGTCGTGCACTGAACCGGATAAGTACCACCCGTTTGGTTAACCACCCAGTTATTAAAGGCAATAATTGAACCCGAATCCGAAGCCAAAGTCACGGGTACCGTGTCAACGTAGAAACTGCCGATTCGGAATATGGCAAGAAAAGTTTTGGTCGAAGTACCTAAATTGGTCATTGAAGCTTGAACCGGTTGGGTCGAGCCGGAATCGACCACGCCCAGCGGTGAGATGATTGAATCAACCTGGATATCGCAGCGCTGGATCCAGAACTGACCGGTCCGGCGGTCATTCAAGGGATTCATATCGGCAGGATAGGCGGTGCTACAAGCCGTGGTATATGCACCGACTGGTCCGATGGTCCAGGGGTTAAAATTTTTGGTTTGGATTTCACCGGCTGACAAATTTCTGACCATTTTGGTATCCCCCCAAGCTACTGGTCCAGCCAGTCGGAAGATAACCGGGAAAGAATCGGCTGCCACATTGCCGAGATTCTCAACTCGGGCGCTCGGGATTAAGGGTGTGGCGGTCGAATCAATATTACCGGTTGGCCAATCAATCGCAAATACTCGCACATCCCGGACTAAAACCGCCACCGATTGAGTCCGGCGGTTGTTGGAAGGGTCAATATCACCAGTCAAAAGGGTACTGCACCGAACAATTTGCGTGCCCCGCTGTAAGGCATTCCAGTTGGCAAAATTAACCGGGGTTGACTCACCAGGATTCAAAGTCAGCGGCGTTAATAGACTATCCAGATAAAAGCTCCCGATTCTCGTTTTCACCTGGAAAGTCGCCACGTCGGTCCCAAAATTCTTCACCCGGGCTGAAATCGTAATCACGGTCCCGGAATCCACACTCGGTAACGAAGGATTGAGAATTAATGCGGTTACCCCGACATCACTGCCCGGCACCTGAACTCTAAACACACTGTCGGTGTGATTATTACTGATATTGACATCACCAACCAGTGATGTTGTACAGCGGGTTGCGTAAGTGCCAGCCGTGCTAACCGTCCAGGTATTAAAATTCAGGGTGGAGGTTTGCCCGGCATTGAGATTGAAGTTTTGTGTGTCTGCCCAGACATAGCTGCCCCGTTGAATTCGGAAAATCGCCGGGAAAGTTACCGGCGTGGTTGCGTAATTAGTCATAGTCGCTTGCGGTACTACGGTCGGGGTAGTGGCGGAATCAACGATACCAACCGGGGCGTTGATGCTGTTTAACCCGACATCAAAAGCAACGACTTGAACCGAGTCGGTCAGTGTATCGTTCACTACCACTAAATCTCCGCTCAAAGCAGTAGAACAGCGAACGGTTTGTGTACCAATCGGTGTTGCAAGCCAAGCCGCGAAGTTAGCAAAATCCTCGGTATTCGGGGCAAGCGTAATCGGTACGGTGTCAGCATAACTCGCACCAATCCACATCATCACGTCAAAGGTTTCGTTTTCACTCCCATAATTTCGCACCCGCGCCTGCGGATTAATATTACTATTCAAGGGTACGACGCCGGTCGGGGCAAGAATTTGCGTCACCCCGGCATTATGCACGATAATTTCAAACTGCTGTGACAGAGTATCATTCCTTGCACTCGTATCAATATTCAAAGCCGTGCTACACCGTACCAGATAAAGTCCTCTTGGACCAATTGTCCAGGGCGCAAATGGAACCGTCAGCGGTGTGCCCGGCGCCAGATTCAGCACATTGAACGTATCGGTATAACTCGCCGGTCCGGATATTCGCAAAATCACCGGGAACGAAGCTGCGCCGGAGCCGTAATTAAAAACAGTCGCCTGCGGCACGAGCGTTGCACTCGAATCAATCGCCCCCGCCGGAAAAACGATTGCGGTCACGCCCACATCGGCATCTGAAACAATTACCGAATCAACCATTAGATTATTAACTGCCACCGAATCATTAACCAGCTCGGTTGAGCACCTTACCCCGAAAGTTCCCACCGGGCTGGCGGTCCAGTTCGGCGCAAAATTAATCGTATCCACCTGGTCCGGCAGCAAAGTCCTGGAAACCGACCAAGTAGTCGGCACCGGGGTCAGAACTACCATCCCGACGTTAAACGTCTCGACCTGCGTACCATAATTTCTGACGACAGTCTGGGCGGTGACCGAACGATTCAGCGCTACTACTCCGCTTGGCGCCAAAATTTGGGTTGTTCCCACATCGTGCACAATAATTGAAAATAACCTTGACATCGTATCATTAGCCGCACTGGTATCAAATGCCAGTGCGGTTGTACAGCGAACTAAATAATTACCGCGCGGTCCTACTGTCCACGGCGCAAACGGAACGGTCAAGCCAACTCCGCCCGCCAGATTCACAATCTGCGTATCAACGTAATTCACCGCGCCGGAAATTCTAAGAATTGCCGGAAACGTCGCCGGGTTAGTCCCGTAATTGAATAGACTAACCAATGGCGTTATCGTTGAAGTCGAATCCAAATTACCCGCCGGCGCCACGATTGCGGTCACGCCCACATCGGCATCGGAAACCGTTACTGAGTCAATCATTAGGTTATTGACTGCTACCGAGTCATTTGCCAGCTCGGTTGAGCACCTTACCCCGAAAGTTCCCACCGGGCTTGCGGTCCAGGTTGCCAATGAAAAATCCGCCGTATCAACCTGATTCACTCCTAATGTTATCGATTGACTAAACGTGCTCGGCACCGGGGTAAGAACTGCCATTCCGACATTAAAGGTCTCAACCTGGGTACCATAATTTCTGATTACCGCCTGCGGATTAATATTTTGGTTCAATGCTACTACCCCGCGTGGTGCCAGAATTTGGGTCACGCCCACATCATGCACTATGATAGAAAAAGAACTGGACAAGGTATCATTTAACGCGCTGGTATCCGGACTAAGCTCGGTGGAGCATCGAGCCGTATAATTGCCTCTTGGTCCTACTGTCCAGGGGGCAAAAGGAACACTGGTGCCCGTATTAGGCGCAAGATTATTTACCGGCTGGGTATTCGTATAGGGTGGTATTCCTGAGATTCTAAAGGTTACGTTGAAGGTTGCCGGGGATGAGCCATAATTGTAGACACTGCATTGCGGAGCAATCGTCGCGGTTGACTCGGTAGCTAAAATCGGCTTTAGAATCGATACAACACCAACATCGTCGTCATAAACATTTACCAAACCGGATAAGGTATCGTTAACTGTAATTAAGTCACCAGTTAAGGCTGTGGTACAGCGTACCGAATGTGTCCCGACCGGAGTTGCGGTCCAAGGAGTAAAATTAACGATGTCCTCGACTCCGGCATTAATAGTCGTAAATACGGTATCGACATAGCTACCGCCGATTGTCAATATAACATTAAAGGAATCAGTTACACTCCCATAATTACGTATACGCGTTTGAGTGGGAACTACACTGTTTAAAGGCACGCTTCCAGTTGGTGAAACGATATCGGTCACACCAACATCATGGACCGCCACGGTAAATACACTATCTTGTCGGTCATTGGTGGTATTCATATCCATATCATAAGCAGTCGTGCATCTTGTTGTATAATTGCCACGTCGTCCTGCGGTCCAGGCATTAAAACTTACCGTCGTGCCAGTGACCGTATCCAAATTATAAACCATTGTTGTATCGGTCCAAATAGTTGGGCCTGGTCCGGTTATCCGGAATATCACCGGAAAACTATCAACAAGCGCGTCACCATAATTGTAGACACTACAGCGCGGCACAATTGTTTGTGCAGAATCCACCCTTCCTACCGGATCCAAAATTGCTACAGCTCCAACATCTTCAACCTGTAGCGACCTTACGATTACAGAATCCGACAACGTATCATTTACAAACATTGTATCAACGAATAAAGCAGTGGTGCAGCGCACAAGGAAAGTTCCTAAAGGTGATGCAGTCCAGGCAGGAAACAGAATTGTATCACGACTATTCGGAGGTAGACTTTCCACTCGGGTTTGTAAGTAAGTCGAACCAATTCTCAAAGTAACTCGGAATTTTTCTTTAGTTCTGGGGCTATAATTCCTTAAGCTGCAAACGGGTACGATTACGGTTCCAGAGTCAACGACTCCGGTTGGATCAACAATTCGTATCGGTCCAACATCGTGTAATGACAAAGAATTCCAGGCATTGATTCTGCCCGAACCCAAGAGTCCAGCATAAGAGACATTGCCAGCAATTGTGTCAATAAAATCAGTGTATCGCACAATGAGAGTGCAAAGTTGAGCTCGAGTCCAAGCTGCTCTTTGGGATTTTATTAAACCGGTAAGCCCGGTAACCTGAGGAGCAGCCATCGAAGTTCCTGACATATAGGCATAGGTATTATTGAAAAGAGTGCTTCTAATGCTAACCCCGGGGGCTGAGACATCGACCCAAGCTCCGTAAGTAGAAAAACCAGCTTTTACATCGTTCTGGTCAGTAGCTGCAACATCAATACAGTCCCCTCGACTACCTAAATATGAAGGAATTTGGTTATTACTATTCCCTGCAGCAACACAAATAACCATGCCCGCAGCAATAGCAGCATCAACTGCTGCTCCGATTCCGCCACTATTGGACGAACCCCAACTACAGTTAGCTGCTATAGCACCTTTTTGGCGTGCGTAATTAATTGCCGGGGCACAGAAATCCATTCTGACGTAGCCATTACCATCATTTCCTTCCCATCCAGCACGCAGACTCATTATCTTACATTTCCAACCGATACCAGCAACGCCGGTAGCGTTATTAGTAATTGCACTTGAAATTCCAGAACAATGAGTCCCGTGTCCGTTAAAATCCATCGGATTTGAATCTGGGACAACACTATCTTCCCCAGGCCAGATACCCGAACCAGGTACGTTGACCCAGTCCCAACCTCGGACATCATCAATATAACCATTTCCGTCGTCATCAACACCAGAAGTGCCGTTATATTCAAGCCAATTTATCCAAATATTACCGTTCGTAAATGGGGCAACTCCGCCTAAATCAGGATGGTCCCAGTCCACACCGGTATCAATTATCGCCAATTTTACTGTCGTGTCGCCTTGGCAGACGTCCCATGCATCCGTTGCATCAATGTCTCGGTCACTGAATTGATACAACGCCCACTGTATACTGAATTGTGGGTCATCGGGCGTAACATAAACCCGATGAATACCGATTGGTTCGCTATGTTCAATATTGTAATCTCTTTGATATGTATCAACCATCATTTCAATATCAATGGGTTGGGCACAAGTTAGCCGATAATAACTTGATAAATCAGGCAGTTTTGAGCCTTTGGCTGGGGATTTTTCACCGGGAAATAATTTCTCAATTTTTATCACTTTAAATAGACGGTTCTTTTCGTCGATTGACGCGAACCCGATAGTTGCTATTCCATCTTTAACGCTTATTGTTAACTCACCAACATCCTGGTTAAAGTTGACCACGATTGCATCTGGAACTATATAAAACCCATATTTATTAGAATAATAACCGGGTTGTCCGAAAACTGATGTCAAGAGTAGTAAGATACTAATTATTGTTATTCCGATGCATGGAGTCAAGCGAATAGTATTTTTAAGACACATCGTGCCTCCTTTTTGTTCTAATTGTTGCTTAACAAACACTATGCTCCCAAAGATTTAAGGAAGCAAACTACACCATTCATAATTTTTCACCATCGGTAAATAAATACCCCTTCTCAAAGATACAAGATTCAAACCAAATTGACATAAAATGTTAACTTAGGTTATTGACTTGTCAAGAAAAATCTTGTTTAAAACTTAAAATTGAACGTCGAAAAAACCCCTTCAAAAACACTTAAAACTAAAAAAAGTGACAACAAACCGAAGTTGACAATTGGACAATAATTCTTATAATGCTGAATGAAGGTATATGCGGGCGATTAGCTCAGATTGGCTAGAGCGCCTCCCTTACAAGGAGGAGGTCACCTGTTCAACTCAGGTATCGCCCAAATAAGTTATTGGTAACTAGTTGTTAGTTGGGTAACTATAAACAGTTGCAAAAAATAAACCACTAATAACAGAATTAGACTTTTATGCCTGAAAAAAGAGGACAAGCTCGTTCTGGACCAAGGCAAAAATTAGATGACCCATACTTAACAAGAAAAGCCTACCCAGAACCAACTATCTGCCCGGTTTGTGGATTGGTCTTTCACAATAAACGTTGGTTGAAAGACGATCATCTACTGAATAGCATAAAGACGATTACTGAAAAACACAAGTGCCCATCCTGTCGTAAGATAGAAGACCACTTTTCCATGGGGGTAGTTTTTATTACTAGTGAAAGTGATTTTACAGAAAGGCACAAAACCGAGATTATTAATTTAATTCGCAATGAAGAGAAACGGGAAATTGTTCGGAATCCTTTGTCCCGAATTATGAGTCTAAAAGAAATGAGCGATGAAATAATGATTGAGACGACTTCGGAAAACTTAGCAATCGCAATTGGTAAAGCCCTGCATCGGGCAAATAATGGAAAAGTAGAATTTAATTTCAGTCGCGACAGTAAACAGGCAAGAGTCTATTGGAAAAGATAAAAAATGATAACGGCGATAATATTCCGATTACAGCAATAAATATTGTTGTAATCGTATCTTCTATCGCTATAATCTCATTACAATTGTAAGGAAGGAGGCAGTATTATGAAACTAAGACCTTTACAAGACCGAATTTTGGTCGAGCGAGTGGAAGAAGAAGGCAAAAAAGGGAATATAATAATTCCGGATACGGCTAAGGAAAAACCCCAGCAAGGAAAGGTGATTGCGGTTGGGACGGGACGAATTGACGAATCCGGCAAAAGGATTCCGATGGATGTGAAGAAAGGCGACCTGATTTTATTCGGCAAGTATTCGGGCAGTGAAATAAAAGTTGACGATAAAGAGCTCCTAATTATGCGTGAAGAAGACGTCCTAGCCATTATCGAACCTGCCTGTGCAGAAGCAGACAGGAAAGAAAAAGATTAATGAAACCACAGAGAACACTGAAAAGAAAAATAACCACAGAGGACACTGAAAACACAGTCGAATCAAGACCCGACCCTTGGCGGGAAGGTAAAGAAGATATGAATTTTTCAGTGAATTCAGTGCCTTCAGTGGTAAATTCAGATTCAGTGTCTTCAGTAGTTAACCCAGCCCTTCATGGATTGAACGAAGAAACGAAGGGCGGGGTGAATTTTAAGAAGGAGGATAGAGAATGCCGGCAAAACAATTGAAATTTGATGAAGATGCCCGAAGGTCAATGCTGAAAGGCGTTGCGATACTTTCCAAAGCGGTAAAAGCAACCTTGGGACCAAAAGGACATAATGTTGTAATTGATAAGAAATGGGGAGCACCCACCATTACGAAAGATGGCGTTACAGTAGCCAAAGAGATTGAACTTGAAGATAAATTCGAAAATATGGGTGCCCAGATGGTAAAAGAAGTCGCATCCAAAACTTCGGATGTAGCCGGTGATGGCACCACCACCGCCACCGTCTTAGCCGAAGCAATCTATCGCGAAGGTTTGAAAGTGATAACCGCTGGCGCTAATTCAATGGCAGTGAAACGAGGAATTGACAAGGCGGTCGAGGTTGTAATTACTGAACTGAAGAAGATTGCGAGAAAGACAACCGGACGGCAGGAAATTGCTCAGGTCGCAACGATTGCGGCGAATAACGATGCGACGATTGGCACTTTGATTGCCGATGCCATGGAAAAAGTCGGCAAAGAAGGTGTAATCACAGTCGAGGAAGCCAAATCAATGGAAACCGCACTCGATGTGGTCGAAGGAATGCAATTTGACCGAGGTTATCTCTCGCCCTATTTCATCACCAATCCAGACAAGATGGAAGCGGTTTTAGAAGATTGCTATATTTTACTCTACGAAAAGAAGGTTTCTTCGATGCGCGACCTTTTACCATTACTCGAAAAGATTGCCCAAAAAGGCAAGCCAATTCTGATAATCGCCGAAGAAGTTGAAGGCGAAGCACTGGCTACGTTAGTGGTCAACAAAATCCGCGGCACCCTGCAATGCTGTTCGGTTAAGGCGCCCGGATATGGCGAACGAAGGAGAGCGATGCTCGAAGACATCGCCGTGCTCACCAATGGTAAGCTGATCACCGAAGACGTTGGCATCAAGCTGGAGAATGTCCAGATTGCGGATTTGGGGCAGGCAAAGCGTATCACAATTGACAAAGAAAATACCACAATCGTGGAAGGTGCCGGTGCGAAAAAAGATATCCAGGGCAGAATCGATTCTATTCGGAAACAGATTGAGGATACCAAATCGGATTACGACAAAGAAAAATTACAAGAAAGATTGGCGAAACTGGCGGGCGGCGTTGCCGTAATTAATGTCGGTGCGGCGACTGAAGTTGAAATGAAACAGAAGAAAGCCCTGGTGGAAGACGCGCTCCATGCTACTCGTGCCGCCGTGGAAGAAGGGATTGTGCCCGGCGGCGGTGTTGCTTTAATCCGATGCATGCCGGCTTTGGATAAGATGAAACTTGAAGGCGATGAACAGATTGGCGTGAATATCGTGCGGAAAGCTTTAGAAGAGCCGATTCGGATATTAGCGGAAAATGCCGGAGTTGACGGTTCGATCGTTTTCGAACGAGTTAAAAATGAAAAGGCAAATATTGGCTTTAACGTGGAAACCCTAAAATACGAAGACATGTTCGAAAGCGGAGTCATTGACCCGACCAAAGTAACGCGTGCTGCTTTACAGAATGCAGCAAGTGTTGCCTCACTCATGGTAACTACGGAATGTGCGGTAGCCGAATTACCCGAGAAAGAAAAAGCAATGCCACCAATGCCATCCGGTGGCGGTTACGGCGGTGAATATTAAAGATTGACGAAGGACGAAAGGACGAGGGATGCATCTATCGTCCCTCGTCCTTCATTTAGTCGTCCCTCGTTCCTTAAATATGCCAACTTACGAATATAAATGTACTAAATGTAATAATCATTTTGAGCTTTTCCAGAAGATTACTGATTCACCGGTAGAAGTTTGTCCGGTTTGTAAAGGGAAGGTAAAGAAGCTAATATCGGGTGGGGCTGGATTGATTTTCAAGGGTAGCGGTTTCTATATCACCGATTACAAGAAGAAACCAGAAACTGTCGATACTCAAAAAATCCAGCAACCAGTCGAATCGACCCTTCGTCGAGAAGACCCGACTCGGGAGGGAACTGAACCTAAAGAAATAAAAACAAAACCAGCTAAAGAAACACCCAAGGCTAATAAATAAAAATTTAAGTTCTCGGTTTATAGTTAAATCCTGAATCTTTGATTTTATATGATTAGAATTGACGGTTCTTATGGCGAGGGCGGTGGGCAGATATTACGAACTGCTCTTAGCCTTTCCGCAATTCTTAATAAACCATTTGAAGTATACAATATTCGAAAAGGCAGAAAAAAACCCGGTCTTTTAGCCCAGCACCTTACCGGGGTAAATGCGGCACAGGTAATAACTGATGCGAAAGTTTCGGGTAATAATTTTGGTTCATTAAGTTTAATCTTTGAACCCAAAGCAATAAAAGGCGGCGAATACGAATTCAACGTCGCCGAAGAAAGAGGCAGTGCTGGTGCGGCTACACTGGTTGCCCAGACTATTTTACCGATACTCTTTTTTGCCGATAAAGAAAGTAAAGTAACCCTAAAAGGTGGAACTCATGTCCCCTTCAGTCCCCCTTTCGATTACTTAAAAGAAGTGCTTTTACCAACATTGGCTAATCTCGGATTTAATGCCAAAGCTGAACTTAAAAGATATGGATTTTATCCAGTTGGTGGTGGCGAGATACTCTTGACTGTCAAACCATCTGAGCAGATAGTTTTCAGCACTTCCTCTCCCTTGATGGTCGAATCGACCCTTCATCGAGGAGACCCGATTCGGGGAGAGGATAAAGGTGAGGGTGAAATTAGAATAAGAGAAACACATCTTTCCGAACGAGGCGCGCTTAAAGAATTGAGAATAACCTCGAAGGTTGCAAACCTGCCTTTATCAATTGCGGAAAGGCAAAAGAATCGTTTGCTCGAACTGCTAAAATCAAACATCCAATATCCAACATCTAAAATTGAGTGCGAAGTAGTCAAAGCACCTTGCCCTGGGACATATTTATTCATGACCGCTGGATTTGAAAACATTCGTGCTGGATTTTCTGCTTTAGGTGCAAAAGGCAAACCGGCGGAGAAAATTGCCGATGAAGTTTTTGAGGAATTTAGCCATTATTTTAATCAAAAAGAAGTTTTCGACCCGCATTTAGCTGACCAGATATTAATTTTCTTAGCGCTTTCAAAAAGACCTTTCAATTTCACCACAACCAAAATCACCGACCATCTTTTAACCAATATCTGGGTCATCAATCAATTCCTACCTGAATTTAAGATTGAAGTTCAAGGTAACTCAGTAAACTTAAAGTCTGGTCAATAAACTACCTCAGGCATGCCCGTCCACTTTTATTTTTGATCTTTCCCAGGTACATGGTGACCCCCAAAAGAGACTGAAAAGGCTTGACATTTAAAAAGTTCTTGCTAATTATCAATTGTGTAACAAGAGGACCTTATGAAAAATTTCCTCATTGAATTAATAGGTATTTTAATTACCTGGGCTATTCTTATCTCTGGTTGCAAGAAAAACCATTCACCCGATACTCCGGACATTCCAGGAGGTCCTACAACCGGTAGAATTGATTATGCTTATAATTTCTCGATAGAAGCGATTGACCCGGATGGTGATAGCGTGGCAGTAAGGTGTGCCTGGGGTGATGGCGATACATCTAACTGGAGTCCTTTGGTAATAAGTGGAAAGGTTATTTTATTATCCCATCTCTGGTCCGATACCGGGACTTATTATGTAAATGCCCAGGTTCAGGATAAAAGTGGCGCATTTTCTAATTGGTCAGAACCTTGTTCGATTCGAATAATTATTGATCAGCCACCCTTGACCCCAGCCGTGCCCTCTGGTCCATCAAGTGGTAAGATTAACGTTTCTTATGGTTTTATATCATCAACCACTGACCCGGATGGAGATAAAGTTGCCATCCGGTTTGACTGGGGAAACAGGGACACCTCGGACTGGAGTTTTTTTGCCTCAACTGGTGAAACCATCACCACCAGCTACTCTTGGCTTACTCCTGGAACTTACTCAGTCAAGACTCAGGCAAAAGACGTATATGATATGACCTCGGACTGGTCAGAAGGCTTTCCGGTTATGATTACTGACTTAGGTACCTTGAAATGGCGTTACTTCACAAGTGTTTATCGGGAAATAAAATCATCTCCGGCTATAGGTTTGGATGGAACAATCTACTTCGGGTCATTAAACGATACCCTTTATGCTTTGAATCCGAATGGCACTTTAAAATGGAGTTATTCAACCAATGGAGATATTTATTCTTCACCGGCAATAGGCTCGGATGGCACCATTTATTTTGGGTCAAATGATAATTATTTATATGCTTTAAATCCGAATGGTTCATTGAAATGGCGCTATGATGCCGGCACCGATGTGTATACTTCACCGGCGATTGGTTCGGATGGCACTATTTATTTCGGCCAAATGTGGGGAGAATACCATCATGGTTATCTCAATGCCTTAAATCCGGATGGGACCCTAAAGTGGCAATACCTAACCGACTGCGATATTTATTCTTCACCAGTAATTGGTCAAGATGGCACAATCTATTTTGGAACTTGGACTAGGGATACTAATAATTATCTTTATGCCTTAAATCCGGATGGTACAATAAAATGGCGTTACTGCCTTGATTGTTTAATATATTCTTCACCCGTGATTGGTTCAGACGGTACTATCTATTTCGTTGCCAGTGACAGTTATGGCAGTTATCTTTGTGCTTTGAATCCAGATGGAACATTGAAATGGTGGTGTCAAGAGGGATTTTCTACATATTCTACACCTGTGATAGGTTCGGATGGGTCTATCTATGGTGGGGCTGAAAGGTTTTATGCTATAAATCCAGATGGAACTGTGAAATGGCAATACATGCCTCAGCATGGTGGAGCAGTTTCTTCTACCCCACTGATAGGTTCGGATGGGACAATCTATTTTGGAGGTGGTGTTCAATTAGGTGGAGGACTTCGTGCCTTAAACCCGGATGGTACAGTGAAATGGGAATATTATATAGGATATACTGGTTTAAGTTGTTCGCCGGCAATCGGATCGGATGGCACAGTCTATTTCGGATGTGGTGATGGTTATTTCTATGCGGTTCAAGGTTCGGGGCAACTTGCCAATACCCCCTGGCCCAAATTCCGTCATGACTCAAAAAATACCGGACGATTTGGTGGACCGCGATAAGCTTAACTCTTTCAAGTTATCAATTGTGTAAATAAAGGAAGTTATGACATATCGTCTCATTAAAATAGTAAGTATTTTGATTACTTGGGCTATTCTTATCTCTGGTTGCAAGAAGAACCATTCACCCCTTACCCCTGACATACCAGGAGGTCCTACAACCGGCAGAATTGATTATGCTTATAATTTCTCTGTAGAAGCGATTGACCCGGATGGTGATAGCGTGGCAGTAAGGTGTGCCTGGGAAGATGGCGATACGTCTAACTGGAGTCCATTGGAAATAAGTGGAAAGGTTATTTTACTATCCCATTCCTGGTCAAATATTGGGACTTATTATGTAAATGGTCAGGTTCAGGATAAAAGTGGCTTATTCTCTAATTGGTCAGAACCTTGTTCGATACGAATAATTATTGATGAGCCACCTTTGACCCCAACCGTGCCGGCTGGTCCATCCAGCGGAAAGATTGGCTTTTCCTATGATTTTGCATCCTCAACTACTGACCCGGATGGAGATAATTTTGCCATTAGGTTTGATTGGGGAAACGAAGACACATCAGACTGGAGTAATTTTATATCGTCTGGCGAAACTATCACAATGAGTAACACCTGGCTTACTCCGGGAACTTACTCGGTCAAGGCTCAGGCAAAAGATGTCTATGATATGACCTCGGACTGGTCAGAGGGTTTTCCGGTTATGATTACCAACTTAGGTACTTTGAAATGGCGTTACTTCACAAGTGTTTATCGGGAAATAAAATCATCTCCGGCAATCGGGTCCGATGGTACAGTCTACTTCGGGTCATTAAACGATACTCTTTATGCCTTGAATCCGAATGGTACTTTAAAATGGAGTTATTCAACCAATGGGGATATTTATTCTTCACCGGCGATTGGTTCGGATGGAACCATCTATTTTGGGTCATATGATAATTATTTATATGCATTAAATCCAGACGGTTCTTTAAAATGGCGCTATGATGCCGGCACCAGTATTCATACTTCTCCGGCAATCGGTTCGGATGGCACTATCTATTTCGGACAAATGTGGGGAGAATACCATCATGGCGAATTTAATGCATTATATCCGGATGGAACTTTAAAATGGAGTTACGTAACTGATTGTGATATTTATTCATCACCGGCAATTAGTCAGGACGGCACAATCTATTTTGGAACTTTTTCTTGGGAAAATGATAATTATCTTTATGCCTTTAATCCTGATGGAACGGTAAAATGGCGTTACCCATCAAGCAATATTCGTCCCGCACCTACAATAGATTCGTATGGTAATATCTATTTCATTGCTTATGACCTTCGTCTCTACGCATTGAACCAGGATGGTACATTGAGATGGCGGTGTCAAGAAGGATTTTCTACACGTTCTACACCTGTGATGGGTTCGGATGGCACTATCTATTGTGGGGGGGGCGGTTTTATGCTATAAATCCGGATGGCTCTGTGAAATGGGAGTACATGGCACAGAATGGTGAAACGGTTTCTTCTACCGCTTTGATTGGGTCGGATGGTATTATCTATTTTGGAGGTTTAGTTGGTTTTAGCGGAGGACTCCTTGCCTTAAACCCTGTTGGTACAGTGAAATGGGAATACTATATAGGAAATGGAGTAGAGAGTGCACCGGCAATTGGCTCGGACGGCACTATCTATTTCGGATGTAATGATGGTTATTTCTATGCAATTCAAGGTTCGGGGCAACTTGGCAATTCTCCTTGGCCAAAGTTTCGTCATGATTCAAAAAATACCGGAAGATTTGACGGACCTTAATAGCGAAGATAATAACTTGAGGAGTGAGCCGGATTTTAGGGTAGTCAAGAAAAGGAATTTGGGAGCTACCACTGAGTCTAGTCCAGAGGCTACCCGGTAGGCTAACCCTTAGGCTACTTCCCAGTCTATCCCTTAACCTACTCCCGATGCTACCTCCCGTTCTACCCCGGATGCTACCGATTAGGCTACCCCAGAATCTATCCCATGGGCTAACCCGCAGGCTACTACTGGGGCTAGCCCGTAGGCTACCCCCTAAGCCGCTCCCTATACCGTATAGGGAGTAACACTGGGCTAGGGTTGGGCTAGCCCCTGCCGGCTTGTCAAGATAATTTTCCAGCCGTAAAATCAATGAGTTAGATAAAAGATTAATAAAATTAAGGAAATATGAAAAAAATATTAAAAAAATTAATATTCTATACAAGACTATGAAATCGTGACATTTAAGCGATTTTATCCGCAAAGATAGTAAAGAAAGAGCTTACCCCTCAACCATTTAGAAAGCAACCCCTAAGTCCGCCTAAGGCGGACAAGATGCTATCAGCCAGACGGGTTCGACCAGCAGATGATTGAAAAAGAAAGAAATTATAATCTTCCGAAGTTGAGTTTGGGATTTGGAAATTGAATATTGGAAATTCATTATACATTAACCAGCCCCCGAACCAACCCCCCAGGTGATACCCCCTCCCAAGCCCGAAATTACGGTAATCGTTTGACGATGCTCGACTTAGGAGAAATTTTGGGTCATTTTTGAGTGTACTGGCAGTACACTTTATTATATACCTATTAGGCACAATTTTAAAAGGCTAAAATATACCGAAAAAATAAAGTAGCCGCCCAAAACGGGCGGCTACTTCTATTCTGTTTGTTTTATTTAGACTATTTATAGTCCGTATTTTGCTACAATATCATCCTTCTTTTTACCAAGGATATCGTATTTCTTGCCAATTTTGGCAAAAGCGTCTAATGCACGGTCAAGATGCTTTTTTTCGTGACCGGCTGAGAGCTGCACCCGAATCCGGGCTTCGCCTTTGGGTACTACCGGATAGAAGAATCCGATTACATAAATCCCTTCGTAATACAGGTCGCGAGCAAAGTCCTGAGATAGTTTCGCATTGTAAAGCATAATCGGTACAATCGGATGAACCCCGGGCTTTATATCGAAACCAGCTGCGGTCATTTTTTCTCTAAAGTATTTCGTGCTCCATTCCAGTTTGTCACGCAGTTCGGTCGTCTTCAAAAGTAAATCAATAACTTCAATCGTTGCCGCAATCACGACTGAGCTGACCGTATTAGAGAAAAGATAAGGTCTTGAACGTTGCCTAAGTATATCAACAATTTCTTTTTTCGAACAAGTCGCACCGCCGGATGCTCCACCCATTGCCTTGCCAAAAGTAGTAGTGATGATATCAACTCGACCCATTACGCCATTATGTTCAGCGGTGCCGCGACCGGTTTTACCGATAAAGCCGGTGGCATGGGCATCGTCAACCATGACCAAGGCATCGTATTTATCCGCCAGTTCGCAAATATCGGGCAAGGGTGCGATATGACCATCCATTGAGAAAACACCATCGGTGGCAATCACCCGGAACCGTTTGTTCTGGGTCGCCTTCAGCTTTTCTTCGAGGTCTTTCATATCAATATGAATGTAGCGATGGCGGTCGGCTTTGGACATCCTTATCCCGTCGATGATTGAAGCATGATTGAGCGTGTCGGAAATGATTGCGTCTTGCTCGTTGAAGAGCACTTCGAATAACCCGCCGTTGGCATCAAAGCAGGATGAATAAAGAATCGAATCTTCGGTACCGATAAATTTGGAAGTCTTCTCTTCTAATATTTTGTGGATATCCTGAGTTCCGCAGATGAAGCGGACCGAAGACATCCCGTAGCCGTGTTCTTTCAATCCCTTTTCCGCGGCTTTGATTACTTTGGGGTGACTGGAAAGACCGAGATAGTTATTAGCACAGAAGTTGATTACATCTTTTAACGGCGCTTTTTCCGGATATTCGACCTTGATGTCGGCAGCTTGGGGGGTATGAATATATCGTTCTTCTTTAAAGAGCCCGGCTTCGCGAACCCCTTTGAGTTCGTTTTGCAGGAACTCTTTTATTTTGCCATATGCCATATTTTTTCTCCTTTCAACTGCCTGAGGCAGTGCCATGATGTGCTTCAAGCGCTCGTTTTTTCGCGGCATCTAATTCTTTCGGGTCAGGGAACAAAACAATTTTAGCCGACTTGCGCGGTCGCTCGAGCATCGCATCAAAACCCTTAGTATAATCAGCTAAGGTGAACATATGCGTAATCACCGGACTTGGGTCAAGCCGTCCCGATGCCAAAAGATTTCGATTTCGATACCAGGTATCAAATATCTTACGACCATTAATTCCATGAATCTGACAACCTTTAAAAACTATGCCATTATTATAATCAAGCATTAGAGGTGAAGTTGGGGCTATGCCAAAAGCAGTAACTCGTCCGGCTTTGCGCACCATCCGAAAACAATCAACAATTGAATCGTTACTGCCAACCATTTCTAATGCAATATCGACACCGTTGCCCCCAGTATGGTCACGGACAAATGCCAATCGCTCATCTGCCGTCGATTTGTTAGTGTAGAGCAGATGGTCGGCACCCATCTTTTTACCAATTTCCATATTGAAATCATATTTGCCAATCAGGAGAATTTTAGCCACACCGCAAACTCGGGCAATCCCCACCGCAAATAATGAGATTGGACCGTCACCGGTAATTACCATCGTTTTACCAGCAATATCAGCGTCTTCGCCCATGACCGCATAGCAGGCATTACCTAATGGTTCCTGGATTGTGCCAAATTCGGGTGGAATTGCTTTGTCATTAAGCCAGCAGACCGATTCCGGAATAGCAAAGTATTCGGCAAAAGCGCCATCACAATCCACGCCCAATATCTTCATATGCTCGCCGACATGAAATTGTCCAAGGAGCGAAGTTAAATCGGCTGGGTCATAAATATGAGTTTCGGCTGAAATATAATCACCGAGCTTAATTCGTTTTACCGAGGAACCCACCTCTACCACTTCACCAGCTACTTCGTGACCCAAAATCTGGGGCAATCGTTTTTCCCCGATTCTACCCTGTGCCCAGGGGTCCCATTTGTAAATATGAACATCGGTGCCGCAGATTGAGGTTGCCCTTACTTTGACCACTACCCAATCTGGTTTTGGTTTCGGAACATCTACTTGTAGATATTCAGCACCTAAGGTTGGTTTGGTCTTAACGGCGGCTGCCATCTTCATAATTTCCTCCTATTTAACTATTTCATGCTTTTCTTTTTAATTCTTCAATGATTTTTACTCCGGCGCTAGTTCCAATTCGGTTAGCGCCAGCTTTTATCATCGCCTTGGCGGTTTTATAATCCCGAATGCCACCGGCGGCTTTTACCCCTAACTCTTCGCCCACGGTTTTTCTTAATAATTTTATATCGGAAATGGTTGACCCGCCGGTCGAAAAACCGGTTGAGGTCTTAACGAATTTTGCACCCGCCTCTTTGGCAATAAGCGCGGCTTTGACTTTCTCTTCATCGGTTAAAAGACAGGTTTCAAGAATCACTTTGACCGCATAAGGTTTTGCCGCATTCACGACTTCCACAATATCATTTCTTACATAATCATAATTCCTTGATTTCAAAGCACCGACATTAATTACCATGTCAATTTCATTCGCCCCGTCATTTATTGCCTGCTCGGTTTCCAATACTTTAGTCCGGGTGGTTACGGCACCGGTGGGGAAACCAATCGCACACCCGACATTAATCCCTGACCCCTTTAATAACTTTGCGACTAATTTTATGTAATAGGGATTAACGAATACCGTAGCAAAATTATTGTCTTTTGCTTCCGAACATAATTGTTTAATGTCGGCTTCAGTTGCTTCCGGTTTTAATAAAGTGTGGTCAATGTATTTGGCGAATTTTAATAGGTTAGATTCTTTCAATTGCCCTCCTCGGTTTCAGGGAAAAGCTGAGAATATATTTCTTCAGGAACCGCCGCAGTTCTTGCTAATGTTTTATCCAAACCGTCCGACAGTAAATTAAAGATTTCAGTCAGCCCTTTTTCTTTTGCCAGTTTTTTTGCCAGCATCATCTTACCGAGCATTCTACCTAGCATTCCGCCTTTAGAAGTTGCACGTTGTGAGGTTGGCAAGTCAACAATTCGAGTGCCTTCAGGTGTATCCTTAAGTTCCCAACCACCTTCAGCAAGACCTTCTCTAATAATATCGGCAAGTTCAAATTCCTTAAACTTTCGAGCTAAGGCTCGAGCATCGATAAACTCATTCTCCGGAGGATGTTCAATGGTTAAAGTTCCTTCTGCTTTAAACTTGATTTCACTTTTACCGGCAAGCTCGACAAATCTTCTCTCTGGTCGAAATCCCAAGGTTTGGAGATATAAGCGAACCTGGGCATAAGTCGTTTTTAGATTAGTCAAATCATTGGTTTGTAATTGGGCAAACCCTCGGCTGGTCAAATCGAAAATCATACCAATAACTTTAGGTGTGTTTAAATCGTCATCCATTGCGACTCGAAATTCAGTGATATCTGTATCTTCGGGGTTAATCTCAATTTTACCAATCTTAGCTTCAGCTTGGCGCAAAAAATCGTCGATTCGGGCAAAAGCGCTTTCAGCCGCATCCAGTCGTTCAAAATTAAACTCGACCTGACTGCGGTAATGGGCTTGTAGAAAATAGAGTCGGATACTATTAGCGGAATATTTATCCAAAACATCCTTTGCCGCATAATAGTGTTTCGTCGATTTCGACATCTTTTCACCAGTCAGGTTGAGCATCGCATTGTGAATCCAGTAATTGACAAACGGCTTGCCGGTTGCTCCTTCGGATTGAGCAATTTCGTTTTCGTGATGCGGGAAGATTAAATCTTCACCACCCATATGGATGTCAAAGGTCTCACCCAGATAATGCATACTCATGGCTGAACATTCGGTATGCCAGCCGGGTCTGCCTTTACCCCAGGGGCTTATCCACCAGGGTTCGCCTTCTTTCGATGCTTTCCATAATACAAAGTCCATCGGACCCCGCTTCTTCTCTCCGGGTAAAATACGGGCGCCGGCAATTAAACCTTCTAATTTCTTTTTCGAAAGCTTGCCATAATCAATAAATTTTGTCACATCATAGTAGACGTCACCACTCGATTCATAAGCAAAGCCATTATCAATCAGGTGGTTAACTAAGACTATAATCTCTTGAATATGTTGCGTAGCACGAGGATAGTAGTCGGCTTTTTCAATGTTTAATGCATTGGCAACTGTTAAAAATTCTTGGTGAAACTCCTCGGCTATTATCCGATAATCTTTATTCTCTTCTTTCGCTCGTTGTATAATTTTATCGTCAATATCCGTAACATTTTGAAGTAAATAGGTGTTAAAACTAGAGAATTGCAGATAACGTCTTAAAATATCTGCAGTTATATATGCACGAATGTGTCCCATGTGTGGTCGGTCTTGAACCGTCATACCACAGACATAGATTCGAACCGGGTCAGAAATTGGAATAAATGGCTCTTTTTGTTGAGTCAGCGTATTTGTAAAATTTAACATTCCGAGCTAATTTTATTCAAGGTTGACGTAATGTCAACCCGCACCTATTCATCGATGCAGAACAAAAGATTAAAATGAGCAGTTACATTTCAGCATAGTTCTTGACATGACAAAAATTCATCTTAAAATCATTCTATGCGTAATATTTGGTTAATAATCTGTTGTTTAATTTGCTCTTTAAGTTTTGCCCAAACATCAATTGGGTCAGGACCGCAGGGCGTTGAAGCGACAATAAATCCGGAAAATTACGTTTTAATGCCGATGGATTATTTATTAGTCACGATTATTGGAAAGACTACTTATTCTTACTCGACAGCGGTGACTTATGAAGGTAAAGTTACTATTAATATTCCTACCGGTCAAATTTTTGAACCAGGTACGCCAAAACCTTATTACGAGGTAATCGACGCTGTAATGCTGAGTGGGCTAACTTTGAAACAAGCGCAAGATTCTTTAAATATTGCTTTTTCTCGATATTTTAGAGATTCCAAAGTGAAACTGACTTTGACCGGTATGCGTAATGCCGTTGTATTTGTAACGGGCGAAGTAGAAAAACCCGGGGCGTATAATGCTTTTCCTACCGAACGAGTCTCTCAGTTAATTAGTCGTGCCGAGGGGCTTACACCAGTCGGTTCAAAAACGAAAATTCAATTAATTAGGAACGGTAAGGTTTATTCCGAGGTCAATCTGGAACGGTTTGAAACGATCGGGGACTTAACGGCAAACCCATTCATTGAATCCGGTGATATTATTAACGTCCCAGCGGTTTCGGCAATGGTGAGCGTAAAAGGAGCAGTATTCGGACGGGGCGAATCCAAACTTCGTTCATCCGCCTTAACCACCGAGAAGGAACGGATAAGTGAAGGAATCTACGAGCTAACGCCCGGTGAACGAGTTTTAACTTTAATTGATAAAGCCGGCGGGTTAACCCCTTGGGCAGATTTGGGTTCTGCTTATATCGAGCGTTTGGCTATCGGGTCTAACCAGCGGAAAAAGATATCCTTAGATTTGAATAAAATCATATTAGAAAAAGACCAATCGGCAAATGTTGAAATGATGAACGCGGATGTCCTAATAATTCCTCCGATTAACACTTTAGTTTATGTCGAGGGCGAAGTTGACGACCCGGGTTCTTTTCTTTTTAGTCCGAATCAGAGAGCGTCCAATTACATTGGTCAAGCCGGTGGACCGACCAATGTCGCCAATCTAAATAACGCCTATGTGCTAAGAGGAAATCGAAAATTCACTACTAACCCAGACCCGATGGTTGAACCGGGCGATATTATACGCGTGCCGAGAGTGTCATTTAAATGGTGGCAGGATTATGTTACAATTTTAAGTTCGATTGCAATACCCTTAGCGGTAACGATACTGTCCCTAAGGTTACAATAGCAAAATTTTAGAAAAACGATTGCGGATTAAAAGCCTAAAGATCAATACGATTTTTAATCTACAACCTTTGAATCGTTGTAGAGTACCTTACGTCTTGCTTCAAGCAGTTCGTTTTCTTTTTCCAAGAACTCAGCAGCAGTTAGAATTTGGGTATTTCCCAAATTTGTCGCAAAAATTTCTTCAAGATAATTTTTATAATTCAAATCACGTAAAAAATGATGGTCGAGAATAAATTTTGAAACCTTAGTTTCATTGATAACTCTAAGTATATTTTTGATGGAATGGGCTAAATCTTCGGGTCGATACCGATAATTGAGTATATAGGTCATTGGACCATCCATAAAAATGATATCGGGATTTTGCTGCAAAACAAAAGTCAGCTGTTCATCCAATGGCATACCCTGCACATCTGAAGAGAAAAGAAATTTTTCAGTTCCCTCTTGGACTGCTACTTCAATCACCATTCCTAAGTTGTTGCTTACACCATGACATACTGGTTTAGAACAGACGATTTCAACCTCATCGAACTTAAAAGTAAATCCATCGCCAATCAGAATTTCTTTAGCCAATCGATTAATCCGATGTAAAAATACGGAGGCTCGTTCTTTTTGGCTCTCATTAATATTCTGCTTCGGATTCTTGATAATTACGATTTTATTCTCGAAAACTTCCGGCATATCCGGATTGTGATGGTCATAATGGTAATGAGTTATGATAATAATCTCAGTTTGCTTGGCTAATTCTACAATCGTCTGCCACTGTTGTTCTTTTCTTTCTAATTCTTTGGGATGGGGTGGTAAATTATACCGGGATGGCGCAAGCGCAACTGCGGGGTCGATTAAAATTTTTTTCGAAAGGTCTAAAAAAGTTGCCATCCCTCTGGTGCCTAAACTATCAAATGCCAGAGGTATTATTTTCATGAATCAAATTCCCCAAGTTATCACCGATGGCAACTTACCAGTGCCCGTTGCGTTTTCTATTTGTGGCGGACTTTGTTACGGGATTCATATTTAGCGATTTCCTGAATCCGGCGTAAATGTCTGCCGCCCTCGAATTCCTCAGTTAACCAAACTTTAAGTATCTTTTTGGCTTTGGTGGGCGTCGTAAAATTAGCAGCTAATACCAAAGTATTGGAATCGTTGTGATTTCTTGCCATCTTCGCCATTTTTTCATTCAGACACAGGGTTGCCCGGATTCCCTTCACTTTATTTGCCGCAATCGACATCCCTAAACCCGAACCGCAAATCAGAACTCCACGTTCAATCTTTTTTCTTTGCAAATCTTTAGTCAAAGCAAATGCGGTATCTGGATAATCGGCGGGGTTTTCATCAAAGACCCCAAAGTCTAAAACAACATGCTTTTCTTTTTGCAATGTCGACTTGAGAAACTCTTTAAGCTTAAAGCCACGATGGTCAGTACCGATGCCGATTTTCATTTAGCTTCAGCGATTCGCTATTTTATATAAGTTAACCAGTTGTATTTATCTTCAGCATCACCTTCAATAATCGCAAAGAATCTTTTCTGTAATTCCTTGGTTACTGGTCCTGGTTTACCTTCGCCAACTTGAATCTTATCAATCGAACGGATTGGAGTAATTTCGGCGGCACTACCGGTAAAGAAAACTTCATCAGCAAGATAGAGCATCTCTCGAAGCATCATCGTTTCAACTACCTCATAACCTAAGTCACGAGCAAGCTTAATGACCGTATCTCGGGTTATCCCTGGTAAAATTGTTGCATGGAGCGGTGGCGTGTGGATTTTTCCATTCTGGATTATAAAAATATTCTCACCTGAACCTTCACTGACAAAACCATTAACATCCAATGCAATACCTTCAACAAAGCCGTATTTCAAAGCCTCCATCTTAATGAGCTGGGAGTTCATATAATTAGCACAAGTCTTCGACATTGCTGGGAAAGTATTGGGCGCCATCCGGTTCCAGGATGAAACCATCACATCGACTCCCTGTTCGGTTGCTTCACTACCAAGGTATTTTCCCCAATACCAGGTTATGATTGAAACATCAACCGGGCAATTAAAAGGATTTACGCCTAATTCGTAATAACCGCGATAAACAATCGGTCGGATATAACATTCTTCCTGACCATTTTTCTTAATCGTATTGATTACCGCCTGATTTACCTGGTCTTTGGTATAAGGAATATCCATCCGGTAAATTTTGGCTGAATTGAAAAGTCGATTGGTATGTTCCTTAAGCCGAAAAATCGCCGAGCCCTTTTTGGTCTTATAGCAACGCAGACCCTCAAAGACACCCGAACCATAATGCACGACATGAGAGCAGATATGAATTTTTGCATCATCCCAGGCAATAAATTTATCGTTTAGCCAAATATATTTGGATTTTGATTTTTCGAAAGACATTATACCTCCTCCGCCAAAAACTTTAAGTTTGCAACTCGATACACTGAATGAATCGTCCCGGTAATGGTGGCGGCGAAGGGATTTGAACCCCTGACACAGAGATTATGATTCTCCTGCTCTGCCAGGCTGAGCTACGCCGCCGTATTTTAATTATAAAATTCAGAATACGAATATAAAATATCAAAAATAGGTCAAAAGTCAATCTTTTGATAACATTTTAAGAAAAATGCCGAGGCAAAACCCCGGCATTATTTTGACTGATTAAATACTAAAATTTAAAGAGCCGCCCCTCGCAAGCAGGAGGTGTGATTTAGGGAAGGTATGAATGGATGAATGGACTTGCTAAGGGACGGCTTTGTTTTGCTCTGCATACTAATTAAGTTATAGTCAAATTTTGCAACGTGTCAATACAAACTTTTAAGTAAATTTCGATTATGTCCTTTATCGGTTAGCATAGCTTAAAGTTTAGTTTTTACCGCTTTCCGAAAGTGTCCAATTAAAATTAGTCCGCCACTGACGGCTTTAAAAATTACCACAACCAGGCAGGTCACCAAGATTCCTAAAATCGGGATTAGAATTATCGAAATCAGAATGGCTCCCAAAAAACCACCTGCCAGGTCAGCCCCATATAATAATCCAACCGACTGGGTTGCACGGTTCGAATAAATTTTATTGGCTAAAGGAAACTCGACCCCTACCAGAAAACCAACCAATAATGACAAGAAGGGAAAAATTAACTCTTTACCCGAACTTCCAGCGATATTGACGCGGAATAAGACGAAAGGGCAAATTAAAGAAATTAAAATCAGCAATAATTCAACGACAAGGAAAAATGAAATCGCCGGTTTTATTTTTTCGAAATAAGTTGTTGCTAAATATCCACCCAGCGCAGTACCCAGGATAAAAGCGGTAACCAGGATACTAATCTGATGGTAAACATAACCATAAATTGATTGAAAAGATAAGATTATGGTCAGGTTCAGAACCATCCCGACAAAACCGGTAGAAAATAAAGCAAAGGGAATTGTAATTTTTTGGGGTTTGGAACGGAAGCGCCAATTGACTAAAAAAATGCCAATGATTAATAAAAGAAGGAAAATTATGGAAAGATTAAAAAGATTAATTGACGGTAAAAAATTAAAAAATTTTCTTAAAACCGGGGTCGACAATGAACTCCAATAGACTAAATTATAAAAGACACCGTGAGGGGTTAAATCGGAATTAATTGCCTGACTGCCTGACTGCTTGAAGCAGTCCGTGGTCTGCCTCAGGCAGTGCCAGAACCAATTCAACCGATATTCGGATAACCGGTCCAAGATATAACCGGGGGTGACTAGATTGGTTTTAATTTTGCGTTGCTGCAACCGTTTGATAAAGGTTTGCGGCTTGACATTGACTTCGCCACCTGATGAGGCTAAGAATAGGTTGAAATCACCCGGAATAATTGTCACTTCCGAAAAAACTGATTTTAAAGCCAACCAGTTGGAAAGAATTATTTTTTTCATATCCTCGCTCAGATAAGATAATGAACCGAATCCGATACTGGCTAAAATACCACCAGATTCCAACCGTTTCTTGGCTAATGCAAAAAATTCTTTGGTAAAGAAACGGTTTAACTGGAGGGTGGCGGGTGACAGGAAATTGACTAAAATCAAATCGTATTTCCCGGCGTGTTCTCTCAGAAATGACCTGGCGTCTTGACGAATCAGCTTAACCCGAGAATCATTTAATTCCTGGGTGGTTACCGGCGTGGGAAATTCCTCAATCGCTTTTAGCAGCAAGGGGTCTAATTCAACATAATCAACTTCGGCTACCGGATGTTTTAAGATTTCGGTGAGGATACCACCGGCGGCTCCGCTAATGATTAATACTTTTTTCGGATTGGGATGAGCTAAAAGGGAAAAATGGACAAAATCTTCGGCAAAAGCGATATCAGGTACCGGTGTATTAATCACCGGAATGCCATCTTCAAAAAATGTATATTGTTCTTGTTGCTTGGTTACCACAATATTGCCGTAAATCGAATTTCGGCAATAGATAACATTATGACCTCGCCACTGATGAGAAATTGAGACATCTTGCATTCTTTCCGGCAATCTAGCGATTAACAAGGAACCAAAAAGAATTATTAACAAACCGCAAATAACCCGAAGTCGGATTGACGGTGTGGTTAATAGTAGCAATAATAAAGATAGAAAGTTGATTAAGCCAAGAGCGAAAACAATGGTAAAAGCAGAGAAATAAGGGATGAGTAAATAGGGCAGGATGATTCCGCCTACGATGGTTCCTACCGTTTCCAACACATAAACCTTACCCACTGCCTTTTCACTTTCCCGGTAAGCAGAAAATAGGTTGCAGCTAAAAGTAAAAAGTGCGCCATGGGTAATGCTTAACGGCAAAAGAATCAGAAATGAAGCAAGAAACATGGTCGGAATACTTAAAGTTTCGCCGGGAGCCGCACCGATGATGTTTTTGATAATTCTTGCCAGATAAATCATAACCGGTAGGGCTAATGAAAAAATGATTACGAAGAGGCTTAATAGCAAAATTTTATTTTTGGCTCGCTCTATCGTTTTACCCAAAACGAAACTTCCGAGCGCTTCCAGAATTAACCAGTTCGCTAAGACTAAACCAATCGAAAGTTCATTGCCATAAAAACTGACCATCAGTTCTCGAATTAGAATAATCTGGGCAATGATACCCGAAGCACCGGTTACAAGTATTACAAAACGGAGGGATTTGCTGAAAGGATTATTCACCCATCTATCCTATGGATGTTAATGTGAGTGTCAAGTCAAGTTTACGAGCACAAAAAAGAAGAAATTCAACCACGGAAAACACTGAATACACAGAAAAGAAGTTATAACCGCAGAGATACAGAGAACGCAGAGAAAAGAAAAACTAACCACAGATTCACACAGATAAACACAGGTTAAAAACCACAGAAGACACTAAAAGTATAGAGATAAGAAACAGTGGAAGCACATAAAAAGTAGGGGTCGGATTCATCCGACCCGCTATTGTTTGGTATTTTTGTGCCAGAGAAAGTTTAGTTATAACTTAACTTTTAATTGACCTAAAATTTCTTCTAAGTCGAGCATCGTTAGACGCTTAACGTGATTTCGTGCTTAGTTGAGGGTACCGCCTAGGGGGTGACCCCCTAAGTGGCTTGGGGAGTAGCCTCGGAGGTCGCTTCGGGGGTCGCTTCCTAAGTTGCTTCGGGAGCTGCTTCGGGGATTGGTTGGGGGGCAACTTCGGGAACAACCTGGGGAGCAGCTTCGGGAGTTGGTTAGGGAGTTGCTTCGGGGGTTGACTCGGGGGTAGCCCCCTAAGCAACCTGGGGAGTAGGTTCGGGGGCTGACACCCTTTAAATCCGAAATCCTAATTTCGAAATCCGAAACACATTCCGAATTCAAAGTTCCGAACATTTTAAGATTTAAAATTCTAGATATAGAAATACTAGCTACTCTTTTATCTCTGTGCCCTCTGAAGTTAAATTTCTATATTTGATTTTTGATATTTCTATCGGTATTGCTTAGGGAGCGACCAGAGAAATCACTCCCCAAGCATTTTTTCGCCTAAAATTCTATTGAGTTACCACCAGTTTATTGGTCTTGGAAAAGCTATTGGTTTCAAGTCTCAGTAAATACACACCGGCGCTAAAATGACTTAAGTCAAGGTTTATGCTTGATGCGGTTTGTTTCACGTTTAAAGTCTGGCTAAGCACTCTTCTGCCCGATACGTCAAAGATTCGGATACGAAGCGGTCCAGGATTGGGCAGGCTATAACGGATGTTTGCAATCCCCTTTTTCATTGGATTGGGTGCAATAGTGAATTCAATCTTGTTTCCATTCAGTTTATCATTTGTCCCAATGTGCACTTCCATCCGGTAGATTGGATAGACTTCGAGATTACCGGCAAATGGCGACCCCAAACCAAGGTTGTTAGTGGTTGCAGCTTGGTCTTCGAGTGGTACGCAGCACACGAAGTTCTCGCCCATGATGAGCGTGTCCGTGCCCCAGTCCCATGACCACTGCACTGAATCAGAGAAACTCGTGACTTGTGCCCAGTTCCAAGGCAATTGCGCTGTGCCGGCACGGTTTAGCACGCCCATGATATTGGTCCGGTTTGGCTCCCAGCGATTCACCGCTTTACCGACAAGCACGGGCTGTGCTGCCGAAGTTGTGCAGCCCGGCACTGGTTCCATCACGGCTCGGATTTTGGTATCGTTCGAGGGTGTTTCGTCAATCACCGTCACATCGTTACTACTCCAGTTTGCTACGTATATTTTGTTGGTGATTGGGTTTACCGACAAGTCTCCAGGGTCGGTTCCGGTTGCCACGGTCATCGTCGCGTTGGTTGCACCATCAATCACTACTAATCCATTGCCCGGAACATCCGTAGTTACGTAGATTTTGTTTGTTATCGGGTTGACCGCAAATAGCTTGGGAGTGCCTCCAGCCGGAATTGTCGCGGTCTGGTTGGAGGCGCCGTCAATCACGGTCACATCCTGGCTGTATTTGTTTGCCACGTAGACTCGGTTCGTCACCGGATTCACCGCCACGCCGAACGGGTCAGCGCCGACATCAACACTGGTTGTCTCGTGGGTTACTCCATCTACGACGGTCACATTACCCCAGAACTCGACTACATAAATCTTGTTAGTGATCGGATTAACCGCTATGTTCCAAGGTTGCCCTGAGATAGGCACCTGGGCAATGACCGTATCTATCTCACCGTCAATCACGTTCAGGGCATTGCCCGGGTAGTCTGTTACATAGATTCGGTTTAAGACCGGATTCACCGCTACCGCCGGACTTTCGTTACTGTTCAATGACAGATATCGGTATTGATTTGTTATACCGTCAATCACCATCAGGGTATCGCGGTTGCCGGATACGTAGATTTTGTTCGTGACCGGGTTCACCGCTACACGGCATGGTATACCGATGAACGGTAAAGACACGGTATCGTTGGTCGCACCATCAATTACCGTCACTGCTGTATTGAGTTCGTTCGGCACATAGACCTTGTTGGTTACTGGGTTGACTGCTACATCGCAGGGTCCGTCGCCTGCCGGTACTGACACGGTGTTGTTCAGGCTGTCAATAACCGTCACATCGTCGCTGTCGTAGTTCGTCACGTAAATCCGATTCATCACCGGGTTAACCGCTACCGCTAAGGGGTGGTTCCCGGCGTCTACGACCGTCGTCCGATTCGTGGCACCATCAATCACGGTCACGTTGTTACCGTAACCGTTCGCATTATACACCTTGTTGGTCACCGGGTTCAGGGCAATTGCCCAGGGTCGGTTTCCGGCTGGTACGAGCAGGGTATCGTTAGTGGCACCGTCAATCACCGTGACGCTGTTGCCCACGTTATTCACCACGTAGACTTTGTTTGAGACCGGATTCACCGCTACGGCGTAGGGATTGTCTCCAGCGGGAACGGTCACGGTGTTGTTGGTTTCACCATCAATCACCGTCACATTATCATCCACCGAGTTCAACACGTAGATTCGATTGGTAACTGGATTCACTGCCACTGAATACGGGTACACACCGGTCGGCACGGTCGTCGTATCGTTCGTGGTCCCGTCAATCACGGTCACGGTATTGCTTTGCTGGTTCGCCACATATATCTTGTTCGTCACCGGGTTCACCGCTACCGCATCGGGGTAGCTACCTACCGGAACAGTGGTCGTGTCGTTAGTGGTACCGTCAATGACCGTCACGTCGTTACTGTAACCGTTCGCGACGTAGATCTTGTTCGTGACCGGGTTCAGGGCAATTGCCCAGGGTCGGTTTCCGGCTGGTACGAGCAGGGTATCGTTAGTGGTGCCGTCGATGACCGTCACGGAGCTGCCCTGGTTGTTTGCCACATAGACCTTGTTCGTTACCGGATTCACCGCTACCGCATAGGCATTATCTCCAGCCGGCACCAGAGTAGTGTCATTGGTCGCGCCGTCAATCACGGTCACGTTGTCGCTGACCGAGTTTACCACGTAGATTCGATTGGTAACTGGATTCACCGCCACTGCATAGGGGTATTCGCCAGTCAGCACCGAGGTCGTGTCATACGTCACACCGTCAATCACGGTCACGGTGTTGCTCTGCTGGTTTGCTACGTAGACCTTGTTGGTGACCGGGTTGATTGCTACCGCATTCGGGAAGTTACCGACCGGCAGGGTTGCTGTAACCCAGTCTGCCATAGCGGGTGCGGTAATTGATATTAGTCCTATTATTATGACAAGCGTTTTCATCTTCACTCCTTTCCATCCAATTTTGGATTGGATTTTAAAAGCCTTGTCCTCCTTTTAGCTAAATTAAATTTTCCGACTAATCAGAAATCGGTCGCGATGGTTCTATCCGAAACTATTTGATTGTGATAATTGGTTGTAGCTAATGAATATTCAGTTCTTAGAACAAACATACTTTAAATCTAACATACTATAAAATCCTTAAAAGTCAACGGTTATATTTTGCACGGAATCAGCCAAAGAACGACTATTTATTAAAAAGACGGCGAATTACTTAACTGGTAGCCTCTCCGATTATTCAGCAGTAGCTTAGCGGTCAACCCACGGGGTCGGTTAGGGGGCTGGTCTCTGAGCCACCCTTTTATAACCTTGGCAGTGTTTTTTCCCATCATTACAACGAAGAGAAAATTAATAAATGCGCGAACGAGAAGTGAAATGTTGACAAAAGGGTTCGTTTATTTATGCTAAATAGAAATAATGATACCAAAAGAAACCATAATTAAACGACTTGCTTTCATAAAATACTTATACAAAGTCGCCATTGAACAATCTCAAAGACCGGAGCCTTTGAGTTCTGCATCAATTCTAACATTTCATGATGCTGTCGAACTTTTCTTGCACCTTGCCGCTGAACATTTAGATGTTTGGAAAAAGGGTAAGGAACAAATGAAGTTTATGGACTATTGGGTTCTACTGGCAACCAAGAAAGAACTTGCTCAAAAAGCGTCTATGGAAGGATTGAACAATGCACGGGTTGGACTCAAGCATCACGGGATTTTACCATCTAAGGAAAACATTGATTCTTTCAGAGCAAGCACAGAAACCTTTTTTACGGAAAATACACTAAAAGTATTTGAAATTAATTTCTCGGATATATCTCTAATCGATTTAGTCCAATGTGAAGCAACAAAGGACAATCTTAATGAAGCCGAAAAATTGCTAAAGGAAGAGAAAATAGAGGATGCTCTTGATAAAGTTGCTGTTGCTTTCGCCCAACTTATTGATGATTACGAAAATAGAAAAAGGGGAAGCTTTGGACGTTCTCCTTTCTTTTTCGGGGAATCAATGACCTTTCTTAACAGTTTCTCTATAGGTATTGATAGAGAAACAAAATTTGGCAGAGAGCTTTCAAGCTTTGTTGATAAAGTGACTGATTCTGTGAAAGCTCTTCAAAATGCGGTAAAGATTCTTAGCTTAGGTTTAGATTATAGAAGATATGTTAAGTTTCGATTACTCACACCCATCATTACGAAAGTGATATCAGGGAAATATTACATTGAAAGGATGCGCTGGGGCACCAAAGGAATGCCTACTAAAGAAGATGTTATGTCTTGTATCGATTTCGTCATTGAGAGTGCTATAACTCTTCAAAAGTTTGATTTTAGTGTGGAAGAGGAAGAATCTATAACTATTATTTAATAAATATTGATGTTTACTTTGTCTAATTTTTGCTGTAAATCTATTGTTAATTTTATTGCTTTGGCGATTTTGAGATAATGATTGATTTCGTCTAAGGTGAGTTTGCGGTCTTTTCTGTCCTTCAAATATTTTCCCATAACTTGATAGGCGCCAATCTTATAGTCATAAACTTCTTTTAAAACTCTGTCAAAATATTGCTCTTTATTGATAAAGACTCGCTTATTTTCTTCGTCATATCTTACTTTTTCGACTTTATTAGAACCGCTTTTCGGAAAACCGACTTCGGTCTTTTGAAGCGCTTGATGTTTTAAGAGGTGCAAATCCGTTAATTCATTCCCAATTTTGCCCAACTCGTTGAAAGAGTTATAATCTTTTGGTAAGGGAATTCTTGGAAAATCTATCTTCAAAAATTCTTCATATCTTTTGCGATAAGCTGGAGAAAAAAGAATCGCATAAATATAGTTAAAGATTTCTTCGGGCATAAGCTCTTTACCGATGGATTCTTTTATGGCATTCAGGAATTCATCTGAGAAATTGGTTATGCGTTTTGCCTTATTTTCGAGCAATTGTTTTTGGGGACTATTTGGATAAAGGAACAGGGGGAAGAAGTAGCAATTATCTCTTGAAGACAACAAAGTTTTGTCCGTTATAAAAGAAGTAACATAAACATGACGCCAAACGGGGTCTCTTAATCTCCTTGTTAGATTTAACCCGAAGTTCTCTCGATTTATCATATGCTGCATCACTTCCATTCTGTCTCGCTCAATTAAAGAAGAATCATAACAAATCGATCTGTTATCAAAGGGTCGGTAAGCATAAGGATAGATTTTATCTTCGAGTTTTAAACCCTTCGTCTTTTGCCTTGCTTCATGTAAATTCCAAGTTCCAGTATCTTCAAGATTCAAACTTTGGCTAATTAAATCATCGGGCAAATTTCCCGTAAAGATACTAAGTCTTTGGACAATCTCTTCTTTTTTTAACCCTATTACAAAATGGTCTCGTGAGGTCGTTACACCAAATGACCACTCTTTAAACATTTCAGAAATCTTCCAAAATTTCTCATGCTCTTCTCTAAGAGAAAAGTCCATTTTGACGAAGAAGTAATAAGGGGCAACAGGTTCAAGTTTTTGCCATTTAGTTATTTTGACGTCATTCTTGAAAAGGTATTTATACTTTTCTTCTCTTAATCCCCAGACATCTTGATAAAACACTTTTTTATCTTTTAATGGTTTCTCAAATTTAACATATAGAACAATAGCAACGCCTTGTTGAATATCAAAGACATTCTCATCTTTTCCGCCATCTGGCGTCTTTTCACCAATTCTTGAAGAACCGTGAAGATTTAGAATATAAATCTCGTCAAATGTATCTAATAGTTTTCGTCTCATTCCCCGATGGATAATTCCGGAAAGATAAGCATTATTAGTAATAATCCCGACAATTCCTTTTCCAGCTTGGGTGATTTTCCAATGGGCAAAACGAATGAATTTTATGTAATCATCGGAAAGGGGTTGAATATTTCTTTCGTCCCGCACATCTTCTTTATAATCATTCATTAACTGCTCGATAAATTCGGATTTATTCTCGGAACTGACTGAATAAGGCGGATTACCAAGAACCACTAAAATCGGAATTCTTTCTTTTATCCGCTTTGCCTCCTGCCCTTCTTTTGTGAGATTGGTAAGCACTGATAATTGTTTTGGCTCTTTCATCTCTAAGGTATTGGTTAGATAGAATTGAAATCGCTTATCCTTGGATAACTTATAGCCCATCTCTTCCAGAATCATAGCGACTTTAAAATGTCCAATGGTATAAGGTGCAACAAGAATTTCAAAGGCGTAAAAGTTCTGAAGGATATGTTCTTCAATATAAGACTTTAATAGCCCTTCTTTTCGTTTCTCTTTCAATTCACTTTCGACCTGTTTTATCGCCTGGACAACAAAGGTTAAAGTGCCGGCGGCTGGGTCTAAAAGAGTTATATCCCTGGTTGCCAAGCCTTCTTCTTTATTGAACTTTTCTTTTAGTAGTTTATGAATTGAACGGACAATATAAGAGACGACCGGAAGCGGTGTATAATAGACGCCAAGCCTTTGTCTTTCTTCGGGATTATAAGTAGCGAGAAAAGTTTCGTAGAAATGGATTACCGGGTCGTCTTCCCATCTCGTAAGCTTAAACTCGTTAAGAATTGATTTTATTTCTGCCTTTTCTAAAACCTGACCAATATCATCAACCACCCAGGATAGACTTTCCGGAAAATTGGGTCCGGTAAAGGAGTAGAAGATTTCTCTTAATAAGGGCAGGCTTTCCGGAATAGATTTCCAGGCAATTTCTTTGGCAAAGCCATTTGGCGTTCCCATCCTTGCCGAAAATAGACCGTAAGTTATAGTCTGGGCATAAAGGTCAGCAAAATGCCCCTTGGTTAAGGTTTCTATTAATTCTTCTCGAAAGGCACTGTAGAGCCGGATTATCTCTTCGTTTCCTTTTTGTAACTCGTCAAGCAAAATGTATTCGAGAAATCTTGTGCGCTTTGCCAGTTCAAGAGAAAGTTGGGCAGAGGTCGTTATTTCGGGGATGGAAAAGTCGAAGAAATTTCCTAAGAGCTCAGAAAAGGCATCAATATTTTCCGGCGTCGGCTTGCAATGTAAATCCTTTAAGGTGAACTGCCGACCAACTGTAACCTTTGATATGAGATTATTATGACGATATAGCCGAAATTCTAAGAAGTTGGTTAGAATGAGATTAGGGAAAGATTCTTTATACCTTTTTAGTTGGTCGGTATCTTCTACCGAATCGAGATTTGTATCTGGTGTTTTGGCTTCGATATAGCCGATTATCTCACCATTACGACGAATTAAGAAATCAGGTATTCCTGCTTCGGTCTTTTTGGGCAAGACAACAACACCGGCAAGGTTTCCTTCCGATGAGGAATATTTTTCTAACAAATCTTTTAAGGTAGGGTAAAAACTTCCTTCGGAAAAACTATTACTGACAAATATATTGTAAATCTCATTTAGATAAAGACTTAGTGCCTTCTCTAATGACTTTCGCATTTGATGATTTTAATATGTATCTTTCTTAAGTCAAGATATTGCAGTGTTATCCTCTTTTTAAAATCATGATAAAAACCACTTGATTTTGTTTTCTTTCTTTACTATTATCCAAAAGTCATGGCAAAAGAATTATTGATTGTTGAGTCGCCGACTAAAGCGAATACGATTAAACGATTGATTCAAAACAGGATGACGGTCTTGTCTTCGCGCGGTCACATTAAGGATTTACCCAAGTCCCGGCTCGGGGTTAATATCGAGGAAGATTTTCAACCCGATTACATCCGGATTCGAGGCAAAGCCGAAATCATTAATCAGTTGCAGCATGCGGCAAAAGGGGCAAAAACGGTTTATCTGGGTTCTGACCCGGACCGGGAAGGCGAAGCAATCGCTTATCATATCTTCGAAGAGATTAAAAACGGGAAAAATATCAAACGTGTATTGTTTTATGAAATTACTAAACAAGGGATTGAAGAGGCGTTGCATAACCCAACCGAAATTGATGGGAAAAAAGTCGACTCGCATAAGGCAAGAAGAATTCTTGACCGTTTAGTCGGTTATTTAGTCTCGCCGTTACTCTGGAAAACAATCAAAGGTGGCTTGTCCGCCGGTCGGGTTCAGACGGTTGCGCTTCGGTTAATCTGCGAACGGGAAAAGGAGATTACCAAGTTTGTTCCAAAAGAATACTGGACAATCAAAACTATCTTTCAGACAAAATCTGAAAAAGAGTTTGAAGCTTCACTTTGGAAAATAAAAGGCGATTTAGCCAACATTGCAAATGAACAAGAAGCGAAACAAATTAAAAATGCTCTGGAATCCGGTAATAAGTATCTTATTACCCAAGTTGAAAAGACCGACCGCATCCGCTCACCCCTGCCGCCCTTTATCACTTCGACTTTACAGCAGGAAGCAGCCAGGCGACTCAGTTTCAGCGGAAAAAAGACAATGATGATTGCCCAACAACTTTTCGAGGGGATTGAATTAAAAGACGAATCGACCGGAATTATTACCTATCCCCGAACCGATTCGGTCCGAACGGCTGAAGAATTTATTGGTAAAACCAGAAATTTTATCCAGAGTGAATTTGGACCAACCTATTTACCGAAAGCTGCCCGCCGGTTTAAGGACCGGAGATCAGTTCAGGGCGCGCATGAGGCGATAAGACCGACTTCGATTAGCCGAACGCCGGAACAAATCAAACAATATTTGAATAAAGACCAATTCCGGTTATACGATTTAATCTATCGCCGGTTCTTAGCATCTCAGATGGCAGAAGCAATATATGGTATTGCCGATATTGAAATCACGGGTGGCGATTATAAGTTTAAAGCATCGGCGATTAAGCAGAAATTTGACGGATTTGAAAAGATATACGGTGATGTTGAAAAAGACAAGGTTTTACCTGAATTAAATGAGGGCGAGGAAGTCTTGTTGAAACAAGTTACTCCTGAACAGCATTTTACCCAACCACCGCCCCGCTATACCGAAGGAACGCTCATCAAGAAATTAGAGACCAACGGTATCGGTCGTCCATCAACTTACGCTTCAATCGTCTCTACTCTTTTTGAACGAGACTATGTGAGACGGCTGGAAGGCAAGCTTCATCCGACCGAACTCGGATTTTTGGTTGTCGACATTCTGATTCCTCGGTTCGGCGATGTTTTTGAAGTCGGATTCACCAAGGAGATGGAAGACGAACTCGATTTGGTCGAAACTGGTAAGAAGGATTGGAAAACCGTGGTGAAAAGATTTTACGGTCCATTTAATGATGATTTAGAGAAAGCGAGGGAAGCGGTGCCCGAAATTAAAAATAATCTTCAAGAAATGTTGGATGAAAAATGTCCCGAATGTGGGAAAAATTTGGCGTTTCGCTGGGGCAGGTATGGTAAGTTTATTGCCTGTTCCGATTATCCGAATTGTAAATATATAAAAAAAGAGAAGCCAAAAGAACTCGACGAGAAATGTCCGGAATGTGGTAAACCGTTAGTGGAAAGAACTGGTCGTTACGGTAAATTCGTTGCCTGCTCGGATTATCCGAACTGCAAATATACTAAAAAAGAGAAGCCAAAAGAACTGGAACAAGCTTGCCCGCAATGCGGAAAACCATTAGTCGAAAAATTCGGGCGTTTTGGCAAGTTCATTTCCTGTTCCGATTATCCCAATTGTAAATATACCGTCAAATCAAATCGAAAAAAGAAAACCGAAAAATAACCCCGGAAAAGATAGTAATCGATAATTCATGTAAATAAATAGCGAAACGAAAAGATTTAGGGGGGTATATATTTGGAATTGGTGCCGCAAAGAATTTTCGCTGGGATTTTTTACTCTACTTAACTTGGTAAAAAAGGGACTTGACTTTAGAAAAAGAATTTGGTAAAATTATGTAAATATAAATTTGGGCTAGCGTTTAATAAGGAGGCGTGAGATGTGGAGAAATACATTAATAAATAAATCATACACATTGGGACTTTGGCTTTTAGTGCTTATTGCTTTTTTAAGTCTGTCACCGAAAGTCGAAGCTCAGATGTTAGTATGGTATGATGATTTGACTAATTTCCCAACTAATTGGAATCTTGGCGGCAGCAGTGGACCCTGGTCAAAAAGTTCCACCTACTATACTTCTTCGTCTTATAGTGCGAAATGTACTCCGGATTCAGTTTACCATAATAACCAAAATAACTGGATGGAGCGAAATGTAAATCTTACCGGTTTCCAATTTGGCGCAGTCGTATTCTCAATCTGGCAGAAGACCGTGACCGACCAAGATTACGTTTGTTTTGAATGTTACGACGGTAATTGGACGACTTATTGGATGCGAGCCGGTGGCTTCCCTGAATTTCAATTAAAAGTAATCCCCAATATTCCAAGCAGTGTTTCCAAGATAAGATTTCGTTTCTTAAGCGATTCGGCGGGAACCGACGAAGGCGTTTACCTCGATGACATTTATGTCTATGGCTATCGCTATGATGTTGGTTGCAGTTTAATCGTTGTGCCCACCGGCACGATTGACTCCGGGCAGGTGGTAACTCCGCAGGCTCTGCTTTATAATTACGGTGACTTTATCTCTACTTTTACGGTCCGGATGCAAATCGGGTCTTTTTATACTTACGACCAAACCGTTACTGACTTTGAACCGAAGACATCTCGAACCGTTTATTTCACGAGTTGGACGGCTCGACCGCGGGGTACCTGGGCAGTAAGTTGTTCAACCCGTCATCCGGCAGATTATGACCGGACCAATGATAAAAAGACAACGACGGTAACGGTGCGGGTGCGCGACGTTGGGGCTACATCAATTATTGCGCCGAGTGGTACGATTGATTCAGGGACAACCGTAGTACCGCAAGCACGGGTGAGAAATTATGGCACGACCAGTGAGACGTTCGATGTCCGGTTCACGATTAGTCCCGCTTATTCTTCGCTACGTAATATTACCTTAGCGGCAGGTGAAAGCTTACTGGTGAATTTTGACAATTGGATTGCATTACCCAGAGGAACTCTCACCACCCGCTGCACTACTGCCTTAAATGGTGACATGTTGTCGGTTAATAACTTAAAAACCGGTAATGTGACGGTGCGGGTACGCGATGTCGGGGTTACGGAAATTATCGCTCCGAACGGAAATACCGACTCGGTGCAATCCATAATACCGCGAGCCAAAGTAAAGAATTACGGGACAAACGTTGAAAACCTAACGGCTAAATTTTTGATTTCGGGTGGGAGCGGCAATTGGATTAATACAAAATCCATTTCTAGTCTGAATCCAGGCGAAGAGAGAACCATAACTTTCGATCCCTGGACCGCAGGACCAAGAGGAAGTTATACGACCAAATGTTCAACTGCCCTTGCCGGCGACCAGGTTAATTCTAATAATGAGCTGTTTGGTAATTTTATACTTCAGGTGCATGATGTGGGTGTAACAACCATTAACCTGTCAACTGCGAATGATTCAACCGCAATCGTTCCGGTTAGCGCAGTAGTGATGAATTATGGAACATACCCGGAGACATTTAGCGTTCGTTTCAAAATCGGAAGTTTCTATACCAATACCCAAACTACCACACTGGCGCCCAATACATCGGGGACGGTTTTCTTTGATAACTGGACGGTGGTTCAACCACGGGGTAGTTATGCAACCAAATGTAGCACGCTGCTCAGTTCGGATGGCAACCCTAATAATGATTATCAAAGTGGCTCAGTAATGGTAAATGTCCATGATGTCGGCGTGGTCACAATCGTTTCTCCTGTGTTGGTTGATTCTTCAGCGACGGCAACCGTCAGTGCCTCGGTGCAAAACTTCGGAACCAGTGCGGAAACCTTTACGATTTGTTTCCGAATCGGTGATTTCTATGTCAGTAACCGGACAACGACGCTGAATTCTAACACTTCGACCCTGATAACTTTTGACGACTGGTTAGTGTCACAATGGCGGGGTAGTTATTCAACCAGTTGTAGCACATTCTTAAGTATTGACGTTAATCCGAGTAATAATTTTCAAAATGGCGAGGTTGCGGTAAACGTGCATGATGTTGGCGTAGTGACAATCATATCACCATTGACGGCTGATTCTTCCCAAACGGTACTCGTGATAGCCCAAGTTATGAATTATGGAAATTGCGTCGAATCGACCCCGATTCGTTTCCAAATTGGCAGTCTCTATTCTAATACGCAAACTATAACGATTAATCCCAATGGTTCACAAATAGTTGATTTTGTCAACTGGACGGTAGCCCAAGCCCGTGGTAGTTATGGGACCAAATGTAGCACCCTGCTCAATAATGATGTAAATCGGGCGAATGATTTTCAAAGCGGTTCGATAACGATTGGAGTACATGATGTGGGCTTGATGCATATCTCGGCACTGCCTCAGACAGTTGATTCGGGTTCAACCGTTCAGTTAAACGCGACGGTTAGTAATTGCGGAACTTACCAGGAAGAGTTCGAGGTTAGCTTATCAATTGGTTGTGTTTATTTAAACACCGATACTTTAGTACTCAATCCCGGTGATTCCGCAATTGCTAATTTCCCCGATTGGCAAGCATTGACTCGTAACGGTAATCGGGTTGAATGTCGAACCATTTTGAGTGTGGATGCTAACCCGGAAAATAATTCGCAGACTGGTAACATTTTCGTTACGGTTCGCGATATCGGGGTAATTGGCATCTTATCGCCCAGCGGCTCGGTGTATCAGGGAACAACGATTCATCCCACCACGGCAGTGAAGAATTTAGGTAATATTTTTGGTTCGTGTTCAGTGTGGTTCAAAATCGTTCAGAATGAATCGACTTATTATGAAACACAACTACCAGTGGATCTTACCGCGGGTGCCTTGGATACGGTTCGCTTTCCGAGCTTTCTGATTCAAGGGTTGGGTGATTTCCGACTTATTACTTATTCCGATTGGTCGACAGATATGAACCAAGTAAATGATACGATTATCACCGATATTCTGGTTGTACCGTATACCGCCTGGATTCAAATGAATGATTTGCCGGTTGGTGTCGGAAAGCGAGTTAAAAATGGTGGTAGTTTAGTCTATGTCCCGGAAAATTCGATTTATGCTTTAAAAGGAAACAATACCACCGAATTTTTCCGTTATTCGATTGAAAATAATGAATGGGATTCGATAAGTCCATTGCCCTTCGGTGAAAAGCCAAAAGGGGTCAAAAGCGGTGCTGCTCTCACTTATGGTAACGGTTCGATTTATGCACTGAAGGGTAATAATACCTTAGAATTTTGGCGGTACTCGATAGCGTTCAATCACTGGTTTCAACCGCGACCAGTGCCGCTTGGGTTAAGGCGAAAGCGGATAAAAGGCGGCTCGGGTATGGTGTTTGTTAATAAAGGTGATTCTACCTTCGTCTATCTGCTTAAAGGGTCAAGAACCTGCGAATTCTTTGCCTACTGGGTTGATGGCGACACTTGGTTCGCAAGAGATTCTGCATTAGCAACGAGTAGTGGCAAAGGTTTCAATAAAGGCAGTGCCCTGACCCTCGCTGGCGACAAAATCTATGCGATAAAAGGAAAGACCAATGAATTTTATGCTTACGACCTATTAACCGACCAATGGGAAGAAAAGGCGCGATTGCCAATTGTTAGCCCACTGGGCAAGAAGAAAAAAGTAAGCGAAGGAGCTGCCCTTACTTTTGACGGCGATAACTTAATTTATGCATTTAAGGGCGGCAATAGCGACGAATTCTGGTCATACGATATTGCCGGTGATACTTGGCTCACTCAAATGCCGATTCCTCGATTACCAAGTAATAAACGGGTTAAACCCGGTGGCGCGCTCACTTTTGCCAATTCAATAAATCGAATCTTTGCGTTAAAAGGTGGTAATACTTTAGAACTCTGGATGTATGTACCAACGCCGATGGATATGTGCTTGAAGCACATCCCGGCACCGCCTCAGGCGGCAGAAGGAATTGCCGGAGAAACGAAGCCGCTAAAAATAAATGGGAAAATTCTGATTGCACCTAACCCATTTTCGACTCAGACTAAGGTTAGTTATCAATTCTCTTATCCAGGACCGACCCTAATAAAACTTTACGATACGAATGGTAGACTGCTCAAAAAAATGGATAACGCAAATAATACTGGGATCATTGTATTGAATAGTCGGGGTTTGAAAAATGGTGTTTACATATTGATGATTGAGAACGGTGAAAAGAAAGTGTTTAGAAAACTGGTGTTGACTAAGGATTAAATAGAAAAATCATAAATTAACAGGGACTGGTTAATGGAGTCCAGTGACCAGTCCCTGTATTAATCTCCCCGATTCGGGTCTCACGAGAGGGTCGATTCGACATGCTTAAAGCCAAAAACTGCATAATAAGCCGGTCGTTCGACTCCTTTATTTAACCCGTCATACTGAATTTCTTCCAATCGTTTTTGATATTCATCCCGCCCTTCTTGGATTGGATGCAGAAATGAAGGGCGGGATTCACCCAGCTCTTCATGGATTGCCCGCAGAAACGAAGGGCGGGGTTCATCTTTTTTTGCACCCAACAATTCGAGTGCTTGAAGCACATCCTGGCACTGCCTCCCGAGTCGGGTCTTCTCGACGAAGGGTCGATTCGACAGGCAGTTCGAAATGATTAGCATGAGCCATAATACTACGATTTCGAATTACGAAATTCGAAATCCGAATTTTGTCGCAAATATTCTAAGACGCCGGCGATATCAGTCGGTAGGGAAGAGGTGAATTCTAAATACTTTTTAGTTTTGGGATGGATAAAACCGAGTTTTGCGGCATGGAGCGCCTGGCGCGGTAAAAGCGATAATATTTTCTTGTATTGTTTCTCCTGTTCTTTGCTATTAACTACGATTCGGCTTCGACCACCATAATCCGGGTCGCCGACAATCGGATGCCCAAAATGAAGCATGTGCACTCTAATCTGATGAGTCCGACCAGTTTGAAGTTTCAGTTTCAAAAAAGTTGCGATGCCGAATCTTTCCAATACCGTATAACTGGTAACCGCCTCCTTCGCCCCAAAAGGTGTGACCGCCATCTTCTTGCGGTCTAACGTACTGCGTCCAATCGGTGCTTCAATCATCCCGGTATCCAAGCCGAAATCACCCCACGCTAATGCCAAATACTCGCGAGTAATGCTGCGCGCTTCAAATTGCTTACCCAAAAAAGTAAGAGCACTGTCGGTTTTAGCAAAAACCAAAAGTCCAGTCGTATTTTTATCTAACCGATGAACCACACCCGGTCTTATTTTACAATTTTTGCTTTGTCGAATCGACCCTCTCGGTCGAAAGACCCGACCCTTGGCGGGTCGAATCAAGACCCGACCCTTGGCGGGGAGACCCGACTCGGGGGGTAATTGGCAGTGATAAAGCAGTCCATTTACCAGAGTGCCGTGATTATTGCCCCGTGCCGGATGGACAATTACCCCTTTTGGTTTATCCAGAACAATGACTTCCTCATCTTCATAAATAATGTTCAAATCCATCGATTCGGGTTCGGCTTGAAGCGGTCCGCGAATTGACTCAGGTAGTTGAGCGACGATTTCATCACCAGCTTTGATTCGGTAACTTGGTTTCGGCTTTTTTTGGTTAATTAAAATCGCTCCAGTATCAATTAATTTAACAACTTGGTTTCTTGAGACACCGATACCGGAAAGTATTAGATAGTGGTCAAGGCGGTTACCTCGCATCTTCTCGCTGACGATTCGTTTAAACTCGCGTTCCATAATTAGACCTGATTAATCAGATTTTTTTGGACCACCAGGACGGGTCCAATAACAGCTTCGATTGCGTCTTTACTTACCGCGCCGATTCTTAAGATGGTTGGTTTATCGGTCAGGTCAACGATGGTCGATTCAACGCCAATTTTGGTTGGACCAGCATCTAAAATCAAATCGATGCCTGTCGAATCGACCCTTCGCCCGTCGAATCGACCCTTCGTCGAGAAGACCCGACTCGGGAATCGGGCTCGGGAGGCATTTAGCGGCAGTGCTTCACCCCGCCCTTCATGGATTGCCCGCAGAAACGAAGGGCTGGATTCAAGCACTTTTCGGGCATTGACCGGGTTTGGGTGACCAGTCAGGTTGGCACTCGTTGCCGTAATTGGGACCCCCGATGCTATAATCAAACTTATTGCCACCGGGTGGTCGGGAATTCTAATCGCCACTTTCGGAGTTCGGCTGGTGACAATATCTGGCACAGTTTCGGATTTGAGTAGAATCAGAGTCAAAGGACCCGGTAGAAAAGTATCAATTAATTTCATTGCGGTTTGCGGAATTTTTTTGACTAATTTTTTTATTGCCGCTGGTGATGATACGGCAATTGATAATGGTTGGTCAAGTGGGCGGTTTTTCTCTTGGAAAATTCGGGCAACCGCCGTCGGATTTAGCGCGTCCGCACCTAATCCGTAAACGGTTTCGGTGGGAAAAGCGACCAAGCCGCCAGTATTAATAATTTGGGCGGCTTCTTTTATTATCTTTGGGTCAGGATTGATTGGATTAACTTCAATTAATTTCATAAAATTATTTTACTCCTTTACTAACGTACTTTGGTGATAGCGATGATTTTGTAACCGTTCCCTTCATCGGCTGGTCGAATCAAGGGTGACTGGTGACTGGTGACGGTTGCGCCGATTTTCTTGCCAATGAGCATTTGGGCAAATGGTGCAAGATACGATATGATTCTTTGCTCGGTGGCTATATCATATGGTCCAAGTATGGTAAAATCTTGAATTTCACCCGAGGATAAATCTTGAACCGTTACTTTTGTGCCGATACTAACCGCATCGGCGGAAACAGCATTAAAGTTGATTGGTTTAGCACGTTTCAATTCGGCACGAAGCGCATTAGCTTTTGTCATGAGTCTGGCTTGTTTTTCTTTTGCCGCCTTATACTCATAATTTTCGCTCAAGTCACCAAATTCACGCGCCCGCCCGATTTCTTTTGCACTCTGTGGAATGGCAACCACCAAGAGCTCTTTTAACTCCTGCTGCTTTTTACTGATACCTTCGGCGGTTGAATAAACAATATCGGTTTCTTCACTTTTTTCAAATTCGGGGTTAAATTCCTTAATTATTTTTTTGATTTCGGACTTTTGTAATTCATCCAAATTTGATAGTTTTTTCACGATCTGCCAAAAAGACTGAACTTCTTTTTCGGACATCGCCGGAATTGCTGATTTAGTTAAATGGTAATTGCCATTAGTAATTAGCTTACGGCATTCATTCCAATAGGCGCGGAAGTCGGGTGAAGATGATAGGTCAAGCAAGCGGCTTAAAAGTGATTTCGCAGGAAATTGACTGCCTGAGGCAGTGCCAAGATGTGCTTCAAGCACCGGGACTGCCGAAGCCTGAGCTACCAGCCAGAGAAACTGAATTGGGTAGAAACGATAAGAGCGAAAAATTTCGGTTAAAATAGCCGAGAAATTTTTTTGGTCAAAATTGACAAGTTCAGGGGCAATGATATCGAAGAGTCGGTTGTCTTTGGTCGAACGAAAGATGGTTGAATAGATTTCAAACCAATCTTGATTTCGCTTTTCTTTAATTAATACCAGAAGTTTTTTGAGCTGGGTAAAATTTGTAAATTCATCAAATAGTTGGATAATTTCGTCTTTACTAAGATCAGGAATTTTGTCACCGAGAATAACCTGAGATTTTGAGGTTGCTTGCGGTTCAGTCGGTGATTCGGCTTTTTGAATTTTGGTCTCGGAATAACAATAAGTTTTATCTTGCGAACCGGTTATAATAATATGAGGGTCCTTTATCGCCAGCTTTTTCACTCTCTCCCAAAACCGACTCCACTCGTCCTCACTGATAATACCCGAAAATAGAATCTTGATATCCTTAGCCTTGATCGGTTTAACTACTGATTTAAGTAATAATTGCAACAGAGCAAGTGGATTTACTTTAGCCATTGCTTCAAGTTTTCCCGGATTAAGTTCCTTTAAAACCAGAAAATTATCATCCGACAAGGGTCTCAGCCCGCCCAGCAAGGATTTATTATCTTGGCTAAATGAGAAGTACGATGTTTTTCCGCTAATGAATGCAACCGTAATACGGTCCAGCAACAAATCGAAATTAACCACTTTGCCCAGACCCAACTCATCCGAATAAACATAACAGCCGACATCTAAAACAAGATACTGCTCAAGTAAGAGGCAGGCAGTAGTAACTTCCTGGTTCTCTAATAAACTAGATTTACGAAGAAAATTCTCAAGGTTTGGACGATTTGAATAAAGCCTACGATAACAATCAGCGATATCCTTGAGCAATTGCCTAACTTCTTGATTATTAAAACCAGTTGTTACATAAAACGAAGTGGTTTCCTTTAACACTGAAAGCAAACTTAGATCACCACCAGTCTCTTTTAGGTGTTCCGCCAGTATGGAAAGGAATAGGGCTGCTTTATCCGGGAAGGTATTGTACAAGGGTTGGAGCAGCTCGAATAAATGATTCAAGTTGAATTTAGCATCGGGTTGGGCAATGAGGTCCAACCAAAGCTCTTCTAAGGAGGCAAAATCTTTCTTATTAAGAAAATGCCTAAATTGTATTTTAAAATGTACTTCCATTCCTAAAAGCTTAGTTTGGGGAAAGCCATCTGTCAATTGAAATTATCGAGAGGAAATTAAAACCTAAGTTTTGATTTTACATAAGTTACGAACGCAACAGATGCAAATAAAGTAGTTGACAAAAACTTATTTTAATTGTAAGATTGGGCAAAGAATAGAGAGATATTATGCTTACACATCCACGACCGAATAGTCTTCTTTTTCAAAGCATTAAAGATGTGAATAAGTATTATTTTATAATAATTTAGATAATACAGAAGGGAGGTGGAGAGAACAAAAAGAAATAGTCTAGTCACTAAAATAAAACTAAAAGGAGGATTTTAAAATGTTACGAAAAGTTTTCTGTATCGCCTTAATGTTGGGAATTGCCAGCATTATGGCAGCTAAAGTTTTAACCGTAAATAAAGGCGATTTCAAAACGCCCAAAGCGGAAATCTTGAGTCATTCACCGAAAGTAAATTCAAATCTACAGCATGTTAGTCATATAGCAAAAACTTATGGTACGGATCAATCGGAAGATACTTTGCATTGGGATAGCGGTCAAACCTATACTGGTATTGGCTTAACTTCAGGCGGGACTTATATTGCAGCAGCACGCTTCACCCCGACTATGAGCTGCAGTTTAAAAGCGGTGGTCTTTTTGCATTTTTCACAAACTTCGCATAGCGGAAATATTCGAGTATACGGACCGGGAACTAATGTGACTCCAGGACCGGAAGTTGCAAGTACGGCTTATACCGCGCCCGATTCGAACTGGTTACGAGTCGATTTCGCTTCTCCGGTGTTTTTGAGTGGTGGGGTTGATTTCTGGACCGGGGTCGAAATTACTCATGCCGCCGGTGAATATCCCATTGGGGCAGACTTTGGTCCAATGGTTCAGGACCGCGGGGGATTTGTGACAATGGATGGCGGTGCGACCTGGATTCAACTAAATTCGGCTGGTCTTGATTATAACTGGAATATCTGGGCAATTGTCGAATTCGTTCATTTAGACCATGATGTAGCTGCAACCAGCATTCTTGCCCCTTCCGGTGCCGTACCCCAGGGTTCGGTTATTACGCCCCGAGTGATTGTCCATAACTTTGGTTCGAGCAGTGAAACGTTCCCGGTGACAATGGAAATTGGCACCATATATACCCAGACTATCAACAATGTTGACCTCGATCCGGATGAGACCGATACGATTGCTTTCCCAGACTGGACGGCTACCCCAGGTGCTTATACAACCAAAGCCTATACGGCATTAGTGGGTGATATGAACCTGATGAATGATACTATCCGGGGTTCGGTCGCAGTTGCTCAATATATCGAAGATTTTGAAGCGAACGATGGTAATTATATTCCTGACCCAATGACCGGTGCCTGGGAATGGGGCGTACCTAATTCTGGTCCCTATGCGGCACATTCGGGAGTTAATGTTTGGGGAACGGTGCTGAATGGTCAGTATATTAATAGTGCAAACTATAAATTAAATTCCTGTGAGTTTGCCGCGACGGCGGATAACCCCGAACTTCGTTTCTGGCACTGGTATGATATGGAAAGTTATTATGATGGCGGCAATGTAAAGATATCAACTGACGGTGGAATGAACTGGACAATAGTTACTCCCCAGAGCGGTTATCCGGAACCGGCTGCGTCGTCAAGTAATGCCGGAATTCCGAATGAACCTTGTTATTCAGGAACATCAGCCGGTTGGGAAGAAGCGGTATTCACTTTACCGGTTAGTAACGGACAAATCTTCATGTTGCGTTGGCATTTTGGTTCGGATCCGAGTGTACTTTATGATGGATGGTATATTGATGATGTGTCGGGTGCAGGTTTTAATATTGTATCCATCGACCACGATGTTGGTGCCACGGCAATCGTAGCGCCATCCGGTTCGGTTCAGCAAGGAACCCCGGTAACCCCGAAGGTCGTCATTCGTAACTTCGGCTCAAATAATGAGAATTTCCCGGTGACATTGAGGATCGGTTCTGGTTACTCTCAAACTTTGTCTAATGTTCCACTCAATGCCGGACAGATTGATACGGTTGAATTTCCGACTTGGACTGCAACCACTGGTCTTCACTTAACAACTGCCTATACTGCATTGGTCGGTGATATGAGACCGGCAAATGATACGGCGCATGGTTCAGTAGCGGTACTTGAATACGTCGAAGACTTTGAAGCAAGTAATGGTGGCTACACCCCTGACCCGGCGTCTGGCGCTTGGGAGTGGGGTACTCCGAGTTACGGTCCGGGTAGTGCCCATTCCGGCGTGAACGTCTGGGCTACTGCGTTATCGGTTGGTGAATATGCGAGTTCGGCAAACTGGAAGCTCGATTCTCGCCCTTATTATGCAACGGCGGATAATCCAGAGCTTCGTTTCTGGCATTGGTATGATATGGAGTCAAATTATGATGGTGGTAATTTGAAGATATCTACCGACGGTGGCAGCAGCTGGTCAATAGTTACCCCGCAAAGCGGCTATCCAGGAGTTGCTTCATCCGATAATGCCGGGATACCAAACGAGCCTTGTTATAATGGTTCTTCGGGTAGTTGGTTAGAGGCAATATTTACCTTGCCGGTGAGCCATGGCCAATCGTTCCTGTTACGCTGGCATTTTGGTTCGGACCCAAGTGTGACTTACGCTGGCTGGTATATTGATGATGTGGGTGGCGCTGGATTCGGCGTGGGTATTGCGGAAAATAATAACGCCGACTGCCTGAGGCAGTGCCAAGATGTGCTTCAAGCACCTAATCCGATTACTCGGAATGGTGCAAAGATTTCGTTCGGCGTTGCCAAGGCTGGTAATATCTCGTTATCGGTTTTTGATGCTTCGGGTCGAAGCGTTAAGACCTTAGTAAAAGGCAACTTTGAACCGGGCAAATACAATATCGTGTGGAATACGAAAGATAATGATGGACGAAATGCGACCGGTGGCGTCTATTTCTTGGTGCTCAGAAACGGTGAAAGCAAGCTAACCAAGAAACTCATAGTGAACGAATAATTAAAACATAATGGAGAGACACGGCGGTTGCATCAATTCAATTCTCCGTGTCTCTCCAAATAAAAATAATCCGGTGTTTAGTTTTGCCTAAAAGGGAAAGGAGGCAGCGATAAAAATAATAAATCTTACAATAAATGATCAAAGGAGGGGCAACATGCTCAAAAAATTAGGATTTTCTCTTACATTATTTTTAATTCTTGGTGCAAGTTTAACAATCGGCAGTCCCGATTTGACCAGTGATTTAGCACCAAACGTTAAGACACCACTTCAGCAATATATTCCAACTCCGGTCCAAACCACCGATTCAATTCCTTGGGTAACTAAAGCACCCTCGCCTGCACCAGGACGATACTGGTGTCCGGCAGTAGGTGTCTGTCGAGATACAATCTATCTCTTAGGCGGCAGAGGAAATGGTGGCTATGCTAACTCAATCCGGTTAGTTTATGGCTATGTTCCGGCAACTAATACTTGGGTAACCACCCTGCCCAGTTTACTTATTACCCGAAGGGCTGGTGCTGGTGGTCAAGTTGGCAATAAGGTGTATGTCTGCGGTGGTCGAGATTCGACTCATACCACGCTGGCTACCTGTGAAGAATACGACCTTGATACCAAAACTTCGACCCCCAAGGCAAATATGCCGGGTGCTCGTTGGTCCTGTTCAGGTGCGGCAATTGGCGATAAGGTTTATGTTTTCGGCAGCGAGGCTTACGCCGATGCGCTTTTAGAGTACAATACCACAACCAATACCTGGCGTTCGATTTCGCCGACGCCGAGACCGCCTGGACGCGGTTGGAATGCAGTGGCAGCGGCTGGTGGCAAATTTTATGCGGTCGGCGGTTCTGGTTCAGCTGGCGCGTTGGGTGATTGCTGGGAATTTGACCCGGTTTCAGAAACCTGGACCCAGAAAGCGAATATGCCCGGCACCCGAACTTATCACGCCGCTGTTGGTTTTGGTGATGATAATGTTTATGTTATTGGTGGTAATGCGGCAGGTGGAACTTCCCCTGGAGATAATATTGTCTATAAATATACGATATCAACTAATACCTGGACTACCGAGACTCATATCAATACACCGCGGGGTTGGGAAATGCTGGCAGTCAATGAAGGCACAATTTATGCGATGTGCGGTTCCGACTGCACAACTCCAACCTATCTGACGGTGAATGAGGCGGGTGAGATTGAAGCACCAAGAGACCATGACGTTGGGGTTCAAAGCATCGTGAGTCCGACCGGGCGAATCCCTTCGGGAAGCCCGATTAATGTCGAAGCGGTAATCAAGAATTTTGGCAGCAATGAAGAGACTTTTCCAGCAACCGCTTTGATTATGACTCAGACTGATGATACCGTTTTCGCCAAGGAAAGTACTTTGACTATTACGGCTCGAACCGAACAGTCGGTTGTATTTGGCGAGTTCACACCTGACCCGGACATGGTTTATGATGTAATGTTCTATACTGCATTAGTTGGAGACGAAAATCCAGCCAATGATACCCTGATGGACGAAGCCCGCACTACACCGGATGCCGGCGCGACGAGAATTGTTAGCCCACTTGGTAAAATTACCCCAGGTGTTATTGTTGATGCCCAAGCCGTCATAATGAACTACAGTGCCGAACCGAAGGATGTTCCGGCAACTTTGACGGTCGTTGATACGGTCACCGGAAGCACGATACTGGATAAAGATACTACACTGGCATTAGGTGCAGCGGAATCATTGTCGGTTGTTTTCGGTCAATTTACCGGTGTGATTGGTAGTTTTTATGATATTATAGCTTATACCAGTTTAGCCGGTGATGATGACCCGACCAATGATACAACTACGGCAACCGCAGTTTGTCGGTTTGGCAGCGCCCCGGATAGCTTCGGTTATTTCTATGAGTCAACCCAAGAACCGGGTGATACGGTTACTTTTTCTTGGATTGACCCAGCCGGCGGGACCCAACTGACTGGCTGGGCGCCCAGTGCCGATGATGGTATTGTGTCAAGGACGCTTCCTTTTGCCTTTAAGTTTTACTCGACCGGTGCTCCTAACATAACTCAGATTAATGTTTGTACCAACGGTTTCCTTGAGACCTCCACCATGACCACATATATCAACACTGCTTTACCCAATAACACAATACAGAATCTTATTGCGCCGTTCTGGGATGACATGAATTTAACGACTTCTGGTGCGGTTTATGAGAATATCGGTACTGATGCATCCTATGTTGTTTATACCTACGTTGGAGTTCCTCGTTATAATACCACCGAACTTCAAACCTTCCAAGTTGTGTTATATCGTAATACTAATAAGATAAGGTTTAACTATCTGGATGTGAATGGTACGTTAAACGATAATACTATCGGCATTCAAGGTGCAACTGGTGCGGGTGGTTTCTATCAGCAATATGTGTTCGGTGGGGTTCCGCCTAATCACATTGTTGCTGATTCGACCTCAATTGTCTTCTCCTGTGACCGAGTAGTTGGTATCGAAGACACCAGAGATGTGGCGCCAACCGCCAATGTATTACATATTGCGAAACCCAATCCGGCATTCAAAGGTACTGCCCAAATTTCGTTCTCGATTGCGAAAAGCGGTGTGGTTTCAATCGATATCTATGATGCGACCGGGCGAATCGTTCGCAACTTAGTAAATTCACCTTATGCGGCAGGGGAATATACGGTTACCTGGGATGGCAAAAACGACCGCGGGAATGAATCGATGGCAGGTGTTTACTTCTATACCATCAAAACCGCTAACTACAAATCGACTCGGAAACTGGTCTTAATGCGCTAACGACTAATTAGCAAATATGAAAGGGGTTCGGACTTCTGAAAAGAAGGAGTTCGGACCCCTGATTTTTAATAAAACAGTCGGTTTTTTCTTAATTTAGAGGAGGAAGAATGAAGCGAAGTTTGACGATTTTATTAATATCTCTTATAACCTTGGTTTTGGCTCAGGAATATCCTTATACACCTGGAGTTAAGATACCGATTGGGCTATCCGCACAAAGACCCAATTCCATTAGGTCACGTAGCGCACCAGAGAATTATAATATAAAAAAACATAATCGACCGATTTGGTCGAATCAAGACCCGACCCTTGGCGGGCGGTCTTTAGAACGGATGTCTTTGAGAGAGAAACAGAATGCCGAAATAAATATTGATTTAGGTGCGAGTGCGATTGCGCAAGCAATTGATATGGCAAGCCAGATTGAAAATCTCTGGAATAGCGAAAGATTTGAAGAAGCACTGGCTCGGTTTCCCGAACTAGAAAAACTGACCAATATGGAAGAAATAGAAATCGGTATTGCCTGGCGAACACCAGTACCGACAACTGCGCCGCCAACTGATTGGGCAGAGGATGTAAGGATTGGAAACCGAGATTCAATATACCTGGTCTCACTTGATATCCATCGTGCCTCAGGCAATCTATTTGCTATACTCCTTTATCCGGAAGGTTCTGGTTATTACTGGAGCGTAAATCATTCAGTTGATGGCGGAGTAACTTGGAATGAAACCTATACTTGGTTTGCAAGTTACCCGTTAAGCACAGCGAGTGCATCGGTAATTGGCAACCATTGTCACGTTGCATACCACGCCGGCGGAAATTATACCGAGGCGCGTCTCCGTCGTTTTCGGACATCAGATGGAACCTCGGAGAATTTTAATAACGATTCTTCTTATATCAGAGTCTTTACAACGACTTCGCCCGATTCAATAAAAGAAGTTGTTATCACCAGTAATCAGGATTACCTCAATAATCGGCTCTACTACCTTGCAATCACTACTCAAGGTAACCTCAGGTTTTTCTGGGACGATAGCGGTGCGGTAAGCTGGACCGAGGTACCGACCAATGTGAATTATGCAAATCATGGCTTGGATGCGACCTGTAATCAAGGTTCTGCTGAATGGTATTTATGGGCTTCGTACATTAGTAATAATGACTCCCTGCGGATTGATGCCAATAGTAACGCCGATATCTGGACCCATATTTTTAGTTATCCGGTTGGTTCTAATCCTATCTTTACCTCAATCGGTGCTTTCCACGATACAATCATTACTGTCTTTGAATACCAAGGGACTCTGGTTGACCATTGTCGTTATTTGACCAATTATACCGGGGGGAGCGGAAATTGGCTTTACGGTAATGTCGGCAACGATACAACCGGCAATTCTTACTGCCCGGATGTTGCCAGCCGATACGATGGCGGTCAAGGTATCGCTTACTTAAATTGGCAACCACAGCAAGGACGCTATACCTGGCGTGATTACTACGGCACCTGGTCAACACCGGTTACTTATACCGATTATCTCCAATACGAATGGGCTAAACCCTCCATTGAATATCTGGACGACGGAAAATATGGCACCGCTTATATTGGGTTTGATACAGTAGCATTATCTATGACTGACCAAACCTGGCATAACGGACCAACCACCGATTTTCGTTTCACAAGGTTTGACGGCAAATATTTCCCGAAAACCAAAAAGGTCTATTTCCTCGGTGGTAGATTGAGCGCTGGAACAACCGATGGTACGGTTTGGTGTTTTGTTCCGGATAGCGGAGTATATCATAACACGGGTGTTACAATGCCGACCCCAGTTTCTAATTACACCATCTGCTTATTACAGGATAATTACTCAAGCACCGATACCTGGGGATTATACATTATTGGCGGCAGAACCAGCACCGGAGCTAATACCGGTGCCGTTCAGGTCTACTACCCAGTAAGTAATACGGTGCGAACAGTAAGTACTGACCCTTTCCCGATGCGAGTTGGCGATTCAATTCCGGTCCCGGGCGCCTGCGTTGTCTATAATAACAAGATTTATGTTTTCGGTGGACTATCCACAGCGGTTTCACCTTATGTTACCAGCCAGACCTGGGTCTATGACCCAGTTGCCTCCGCCGGAAACCGATGGAGTCAGATTACGACGGCAAATTTGAGTCTTGCCCGCAGCTATTTATCAAGCGCAGTGGTCAATGGTAAAATTTATGCAATTGGGGGTGATATTTACTCTGCCAGTAGCCTGTTTGCCCAAAAAAGATGTGAAGTATTCGACCCATCTAATCCTTCTGCCGGCTGGCAAACAATTGCTGATTTACCCGACTCTTCGGGCGAAACCCGCGCCTTTGGTTTTGATGCCACATCACCCTACCAATTTGCCGATAAGATTATCATTGCCGGAAACGGAAAATGGCCCAATGAGACCAATCAATGCTTCAGTTACGATATTCTGACTAACACGTGGTCAACCTTTACCAATTTGCTTCAGGCAAGAAGAAACCACGCCGGGGTCTTTATTCCTGGAACAGCGGACACAAATGGAATACCCGGGATTTGGGTGTTTGGCGGTAGAGCGGTTAATGATACGAATGTTTTGCGCAGTTGCGAATACTACCCATTAGAAGTCAGTAGAAGAGTCGTAAGAGGGGCGTTTTTTGACCGTAGCGATTGGGGAGTAGGAGTTATTGAACCCACACCGTTAAAGACGTCGATTGCGTCATTTATTTCGCTGGCACCTAATCCATCGAGAGGTTTGGCTAAACTTTCTTATTCGGTTCGACGGGAAGGTAATGTGAAAATCTCTATCTACGATGCCACCGGTAGATTAGTAAATCGTTTGTTCGATGAAAACAAAGCCCCGGGCGAATATTCAATCAATATCAATAAACAGAATCTAACGCCCGGCATATACTTTATCCACGTTAAAACGCCCGATGCTGCCATCCGAAAGACGATGACGGTTATCAAATAGAAAATTGGCAAAAGCTTAAATCGTAGTCGCGCCAATGCTCTTGACTTTGGGGTCAAGAAGGCAAAAGTGTGGTTGGTATGTCGATAAACTAAAGAAAGGAGAAAAATGGTATTTTTTCAAGTTGTGATTCTACTGGCAGGATTAGCTTATTTAATCACCAGTATAATCAAAAAAGATAAAGATGCTGCATATGGCATCGGTTTTCGAGGAATCGGTTCTACGATAAAGGGTGTTATTATTTTCGCTATCTCAATCATAATTATGACCTGTATAGGTGCTGTACCAACGGGTCACCGAGGTATTGTTTTACAATGGGGTGCTGCGACTAACCGAGTATTAGGTCAAGGTGCGTTCATTGTATTGCCGATTGCTCAACGAGTAGAAAAGGTTAATGTTCAAGTTCAAGCATATCCAACATTGGCGGAGGCTGCATCGGCTGATTTGCAGGATGTTAAAACAACCATTACATTAAACTACTATGTTGAACCAGCCGGTGCTGCCCAACTATATCGGGATGTAGGACTTGATTATCAAAAAGTAATCATTACGCCTGCAGTTCAGGAAGCAGTTAAGGCAGCCACAGCACAATACAATGCTGAAGAACTAATTCGAGAACGACCAAAGGTTAAGGAAGCTATTTCGCAGTCATTAACCGTAAGACTGGCTACTCATCGAATCATAGTTGACGCTGTAAGCATCACTGATTTTAAATTCTCCCCTGACTTCACGGCAGCAGTTGAGAATAAAGTTACCGCAGAACAAAATGCTTTAACGTCGAAGAATGTTTTAGAACAACGAAAATACGAAGCTGACCAAAAAGTTGTAACGGCAACGGCGGATGCTAAAGCGATTGAGATACAAGCGAAAGCGATAACCCAACAGGGAGGACGAGATTACGTTGCTTTACAGATGGTAAAGCAGTGGGATGGTAAATTGCCAACAACGATGTTCGGAAACAATGGTTCAATTCCATTTCTTGATATGTTGAAAGCAATCGGTAAATGATAGATTTAGTCCGATTTTCATCCCCCAAGATAGGGGTAGCTCCGGTGCTTGATAAGCAGGGTCAGTTCCGAGGTCGTAAATTTCGTATCAATTTACTAACGGTTGGTACGAATTAGAGTTTGGTGATAAAGTAACACGGACAAATAACAGAATTGTAACCAAACGATTTCACAGACGTCATGTTGAGCGAAGCGAAAAATCTCTCTCAGATTCTTCGGCTTCGCCTCAGAATGACATTTCTTGTGTTAATCTCGTGGTTAAATGTCTTTTCAGTTTCTTCGGCGGTCGTTTTATTCTTTATCTGTGTTAACCTGTGTTTATCTGTGGTTTGAATTAGAGATAAGTTGACAACGTTACAAAATTTCTTACACTTCGAATTATGAAAGTAAAGAAATTTCGGACTTATTACGCGCTGCGGCTGGAAAAGGGGGAAGAGATTGTAAAGACCCTGGTCGAATTTGCCGCAGTGAAAAAGATTAAAGGCGCATTTCTCTTCGGGTTAGGCGCGGCAAAAGAGCTAAATCTTGGTTGTTATGACTTGGAGAAAAAGGCTTACATTCGCCGATTTTTCCCGGGGGAATGGGAAATCGCCAATCTGGTCGGTAATATTGCCTGGCTGGAGGATGAACCGATTCTGCATCTTCACGTTGTGATGGGTTCTTCCAACTTTAGCACGGTTAGTGGTCATCTCTTTTCCGGAACCGTAACCGCTACTTGTGAGATATTTGTGATGACTTTGGAAACAAAATTGAAGCGGTCAAAAGATTCCGCTACCGGATTAAATCTCTTAGACATTATCTAACCGCAGCCCGAATTTCTATGCTAATCGGGCAGTCGAATCGACCCTTCGCCGATGAGACCCAACTCGGGGAGGCAGGCACAGTTACCCACCTCCCGCCAAGGGTCGGGTCTTTCGACCGCCTTGCTACTCCACTTTAGCTTACCCTGTTAGGAGTCCCTAAGAGCCTAGAAATCTTATGGACCCGGTGCAACTAAGGTGAAGACGACGTCCCGAATTCTTTCCAGAATCGCCTGGGTAAAGCCATCCGCAACCCAGCGCTGCAGAGCGATATTGGCTCGGTTGATTAGCGTGCCACCGGCAAATTCGCGCACGAGTTTGAAGCATTGCCTGCCGAAATTGATATAGAACGGGTATTGGGTAGTCGAGATTCCTTCTTCGTCCAGCACCGTTTTCACACGGTCTTCCATGTTAACCAGCGCCGGAAACATCTCTTCGATTTGCGATTTCATCATATCCTTTAATCGTCCGACTTTGGTCGAGAGCGAGTCACCGGTCAGATTGGCTTCCCATTTCTGGATTCTTCGGTATGCGTTTCTTACCGCCATTGTTTACACACCTCCTTTCCCTGCCATCCCCTTCACCATTTACCAAACCAAGTAGAGCTACCATGAAAATACGAAAAAGAATTTTAACCACAAGATTAACACAAGATTTTCACAGATTCTTTTTTATCTCGTGTCAATCTGGTGAAATCTCGTGGTTTCTCTTTATAGTTCTTCGTGCCTTCGTGGTTATACTTCCTTTTTGGCTTGATAGCGACTGTCGTTTCCGGTTTTAGGCAGATATCCATTATAAAAATTTCCAATTCCCAATTTCTAATTTCCAATCAATTCCCAAATCCCAAATATTCAATCTGTGTTAATCCGTGTTCATCTCGCTTCGCTCAATGGACTCTTCGAGTTGCACCTCCTTTCAGTTGGTGGACTCTTCGAGTTGTATCCGTGGTTAAAATTCTTTTCAGTGAACTCTGTGATCTCAGTGGTTTTCTTAATCCAAGTTGTTAAAGAGCGTTGGCGCCAAAGTGCGCCACTGATTACAGCGATTAAGAACCGATTACTACGATTATCCCTGCCATCATCCAGACCTTTTCTTTCGGTCTCAATATATTAGTCGGTTTAAAAAGCGAAAAAGGGTCAGAAATCTTTTAAAAGATTTAAACTGACCCTTTAGTTATTGATTATTATTCTTTTAGCACATCGTCCAAAATCTCGGATTGAGTTGTATATTCCGGATAATGCTCGTACACGTAGCGCAAAATCCCTTTTAACGACGCTTGGGCGAACCGGTTCTTGATAAAATCTATCTTCTCTAAAACCGAAGGTTTAAGACCTTGGCGCAATTTCTCGGCATACTTTTCGCCCAAATCAGTCAGCGCATACACGGTAGTAACATCATTGAAACGAAACCCTTCGTCAATCTTCGAATCATCGGCATAGATTACCGGCAAACCTTCCTGGTCAATATCAACTCGTTTCACAAAACCCAGTTCTTGCAAAAGTCTTATATCCTCATAAACCTCGATTGAAAATGGCCCGAGTTTGTAAGGTTCAAATTGATAATAATTCGGGACATATTTATCGCAGCCGGCTTCTTTCTCTAAGAGGAATAATAGTTTCATAATCCGGGTTATCCCGCGGATGGCATGAGCGGTTTTGCCGTATAAAAGCAGCGGCACAAATTCAATTCGGGTTTTTAGCCGGAAAAGACTCTTACCGGCTATTTCACCTCTAACTTTTAGTAACCGTTTCTTCTCATTAGCCAATGCCTTTGCCCAGAACCGGTCGTGCAGTTTCTTTTTCAGCGCTTCGGACATCGGCGGTATGGCTTTAGCGGTTTCGATTAAGATTTGGACTGCTTCTAGCCGGGGTCTTAAATCAGATTCTAATTCCGGATATTTCTTTAAAAAATCTGCCAAAGCCGGTGCTTCGCCTTTTTGTAATAAATTCTTATACTCTTCGACGATTGGTTCGATTGCTTCAGCTCGATGCTTCTTATTTTTCGGTAACACGGTCATCCCTCCTTAATATAAATTCCGAAACTGTACTATTGCAGTATCGGTCAGTCGCTTAATCGTACTCTCACTTTTGCCTAATAGCTCAGCCGTTTCCTTAATCGTAAATCCCTGCAGGAATCTTAAATTCAGCACTTCGCTCAAAGCCGGTTTTATCCGCGCCAGCACTTTTCTTACTTTTTCAATCTGGGCTTGCTCCGACTTATCTTTTTGGGTTGCAGGGATATTCTCCGCTTGCTCCAAAGTAATTGTTTTTACCAAAGCTTGCGGTTTTCGATAATAATCAGTGATAACATTTTTCACAATTTTATACAGATAAGTTTTAAAGGATGACTTACCCTGAAAATTTTTAATCCCTTTCACGAATTTATCCTGGATTTTAATAATAATCATTTCCGCCTCGACTTCATTTCCGATATTGATTTTAACCAATCGTTCAATCCATTCTTCATATTTCTGCCAGAGCTTATAGATGTCGAGGGCGGTACCGGTTTTGGCGCGGGCGACCAGTAATTCATCTTCGGTATTTTTATAATTGACCATAACACTCCCTTTCGCGGGACATTCCAATTCATCGTTATAATAGATTTATTGTCTCAGTAATCAATACCCTTTATTAAGGGTATATCAATTAGACGCTTTTTTTAGCTAAAAAAGGTCAAAAATCTTTCATCGCCTAATCAACGAGTTTTTTGGTTTCAGTAACCTTCTCAAAAATATTGACATTCAAGTAATTAGGGTTAAGATTCAAATATGAGTGACGTAATGAGTTCTTATACGCTAAAAACTATAGCACATTAAAAATCACTTGATATGATTACTAAAATCAATGGTTCGAAATATAAGTTTGAGATCGTTTCTGAAAAGAATGAGCAGGATTCTTGCTTTTTCATAAAGGCTAAAAGTATGTCCACCCGCAGAACTTCTTGTATTAATAATCTGAATCCAATTCTCTCTGAATTTAATATTAGCGGAGATGACCCTAAAGCTGCCGATTCGATGTGGGTAGTTACCAAGGCAGAAGCTGATTATTTTAAGTTTGTAGCGAGACAATTCCTTACAGACCCATCTTTTCTTGATTATCTTGAGCGGAAATTAGACGAAGACCGGAGGTTTGGCGAATGGGAGAACAAATCATAACCTATAAGAGATGAAAACATTTGAACTTAGTATTGATGTAATTCCTAAAATTGTAAAGGAGCTAAAGAAAGCAGAGAAGTTTATAAGAATTGCAATTTTCCAGCTCCATAATGAAAATATTTTTTCGGTTCTTAGCGATAAGTTACAAGAGGGCGTTACAGTTGAGATTTTCACCCTGCAGTATGATAGTATAAATGAAGATGTTAAAGATGAAGTCACGGCAAGGTTTGAAAGCCTAAAAAGAAAGGGTGCAAAACTTTACTTTTGTCGATGGAATGTTGGGGACCCGGAGAGAACGACAACGGCGGTTGGCAGATGGTACTCGTTTCATGGCAAATTTCTTGTTACCGATAAAAGTGCGATTGCATTATCAGCCAATTTTATCCAGATCCAAGAACTCGATGCATTTCTGATTTATAAAAATGAATCCAATAAGATAGCCGAATACAATAGAAAATTTGACGAGCTAATAAATCTCTTTATAACCGAAAATAGTGGATATGATGGCACCATTCGACAAAGAATAATCGAAACTCGTATCGAAAATGTTCGTGAGTTGTTTCAATTACCAAGGGTTATTGAATCTAACATTCATAAAAAACATTGGATACGTCATTATCCGGCGACTATTTGTCCAACAAATACACCAGTCGAAGATAAATTATACATTGCCCCATTCGATTGCCGAGCACGCTATTTCCTTCAAACAATAATATCTTTGGCTACTAAATTTGTTTACGTTTCAACCGAAAGCTTTACCGATGAAGGATTTGCCTTAGATTTGAAGAAAACCAAGCTGAAAGGGTTAGATATAAAAATCTTATGTGGTGCAACCAGCATGGATTATCAGGATAGGATTCAACAAATGCTACGCGAGTTGCTTGCTTATCAAATAGGAATTCGTGCGATTGAAGAAGACCTACACGCAAAACTAATTGTTACGGATAAGCATGTGGTTATAAGTTCGGTAAATCTAAATAAGATTAATCTTGGTTTTAATATGACCCAAAAATTTTGGCGGGCTAACACCGAAACTATTGCGGTCTGTAGTGACAAGCAAGTTATAAAAGACGCAAAAGCTCAGTATCTTTCTATTTATAACCACGGAGTCAATATTGAGGAGAAATTGGCGGAAAAAATCAAAACAATCGTAACCGATGTCCTGACCAAAACATTTGGACTTAGAACCAGTCAAGAAGTTAAATCACTTTTTGCTAAAGTTATTATCAAGAAAGAAATCGAATGTAAAAGATTCATTCTTGCTGTCGGCAAAATTACTAAAAATCTGATTAATTTCTTTAGGAAAAGGTCAGTCGAGAAAGAGGACTTTCTAATGGCTTTAGCATTATACTTTTTATCGGAAAGTAAACTAAATTACAACCAGCTAAATGAAAAATTGAGTATTTTAGATGTGTCATTCAACCTTCATCAGCTCCTAAATAAATTATTGGAAAATAACCTCATTGAAGAAACTGATGATTTCTATAAGATAAAAATAAATACTTTGTTTATCAATAGAAAATAATATGCGCTGTGATATAATTAAAGGCGATTGTGAAGAATATTTAAAGCAAAACTCTCCCGAAGTATTCGACCTAACTTTTTTAGACCCTCCTTTTAATCAAGGTAAAGATTATAATAGTCATAATGATAAAATGCCTCCTACTGAATACTGGGCATGGATGGAACGAGTTTGTAGGTTGATTTATAACCACACCTCGGAGGGCGGTGCTATCTATTTTATGCAAAGAGAAAAGAACACCCAATCCGTCTTAGATTGTTTGCACAAAACCGGTTGGAACTTTCGGAACTTAATAATCTGGCAAAAAAAAACATCCGCCGTTCCCATTGAAAAAGGTTTTGGCAAACATTATCAAATTATTGCCTATTTCACCAGGGGGGAAAAACCCAGGATATTCAATAAATTACGAATCAATCCACCTCTTTTAGTAACCGAAAAATACGAAAGAAAGAATGGGATGTTTGTTACAGATGTTTGGGATGATATAAGAGAATTAACCTCTGGGTACTTTGCAGGTCCGGAACCTTTAAGAAAGCCGGGCGGAAAAAGGGCGCACACACAACAATCTCCGGTTCAATTATTATTGAGAATAATTCTATCTTCGTCCAAGATTGGCGATACGATTTTCGACCCCTTTGCGGGCACCGGTACGACTCTGGTTGTAGCAAAACAGTTAATGAGAAGTGTTGTTGGTATTGAAATTGATGAATCTTATGTTAACTTGATAAAACAAAGACTCTCAATGCTTCGTGCGAGTGACAATATTCTGAAATATCGCGGAGACTACGCGTTTACTGAAAAATTAGATGAGATTTGGTCAGTTGACTATAAACAAAAGAAAATCGCTGTAGAGGAACAAAAAACTAGCACAAAAGGATATATCAAAAAGGGTGAAGAAAAAAGTCAGTTCATGCAATACCGCATTTTTGATAAAAGTCACCAGAAAAAAGGTTGACCTTTTATGAGAAAACGAACTACAGGATATTGTCATTTCTAAAAGACTTGGAACGTAAATCATACTCTTATTGAATTTGATTGTTTGGCGCGATGCATTGAAAAATCCAAAACCAAAACCAATTAATTTGCCGGTTAAGACGGATACGATTGTTTAATAATTTAAGTTATTCGACTCGAATTTGATCAATTAAATAATAAAAGACATAATATCAACATGATTCATATAATTTGGAATAAAATGTAAAAAAAGCATTATGGTATGAAGCGGTAATATAATATACTAAAGTAAAATTAAATTTTCTTTAATCGTTCAGATTCTTGCTACCGTGTTTTATTTGTCCTTCACAATATTTTACTTTGATAACTGCATTTTGGTATATGATTAAATATCTGGATTTTAAGTCTTTACCTAATGGGTAGCAGGTATCCAAGACCATGACCTTTTTCTGATTTAAATCACGCCCAAAACTTAAATCCCAAATTAGCTTCTCTATATTATCCTGCATTGTATATATTAAGACACTATCAGGAAGTTCAGCACTATGGTAACGAAGTTCTATTGCTCCCTGTGCTTTAACTTTCAATGCCCATTCAAGTATATCTGTTAACGCTTTTAATGATGAATCAATATCTGATTTATATGATGATGAAACTTTTTCGAAAGAAGGCGTGATTTTTTCGGGGTCCGACATTGCTAATTCAAAGATTAATCCCTTTTCTAAGCCTTTTTTCAATTCGGCTGTCTTGTTAAGTAAATGAAATAAACTCCTGCCAACACAAATAATTTTTCCTTTTTCTGGAGATTGCTCAATTATATTCATAAGGGGGTATTTACTTTCAAAAGTGTTTCTAGATTCATAAATGTCATGTATGCCAAGCTTCATACATTTACTTTGTATGGCATCCATTTCTTTAAGTTCACTAGTTAACAAATAATTGAACTCATTAAATTGTTTCTTGGCTACAAATAGCTGGTAAATAAGTGACACAGAAAAAACACTCACAAATGTAATACCTACATATTCTAATATATTCTTCCAAGTAATGTTAATTTCAAGAAATTTACCTAATACAATTAATACAATACCAATTAGAATAAATATTGCCGACCACAAATATGTTAATTCTTTTGTATTTTCTGTTCGAGCCATTTGAAATACATCCTGTTAAACTTCTTAATTATACTAATTTATATTTCTAAGAATCTTTACTGATATAAGTATCAATTTTTAGAAGCAGAAGTCAATATTTTAAATAAGCAGTCAACGCTAAATTTTGAAATGTAAACGTGAATTCTGGGGGTCACAATTCTAACCATTGCTGAAAAATAAGAGACATTTTCAAGGCAAACCTTTAATGAGATGCCGGCCCCCGAACTTACTCCCCAGGTTGCTTAGGGGGCTACCCAAAAAATCAGCGACTAGTGGTTAGTGCATAGGGGCTAGTGAAGTGAAATAAAGAGATGAGCCAGCCTACGAGCCAGCCTCCGAGGTAGCTTAGGGGGCAGCCTAGGAGCCAGCCCCCGAGCCAACTCCCGAGCCCGCCTCCCAGCCAGCTTCCGAGCCTGCCTAAGAGCCAGCCTCCCAACCAACCTCCGAACCAGTCTCCGAAGCAGCTTAGGAACCGACCTCTGAGGCGACTTAGGAAGCCGCCTACCAAGCCACCCAGGGGGTCACCCCCTAGGCGATACCCCCTCCCCAAGCAATTTTCAATGTAACATTTTCAATTTCCAATACTTAGAAGAAAAAATGGCTCGAAAAAAAGTTGATTTATATTACAACTTTTGGCAGAGATTAAAAAACCAATTTCCAAGCACCAAATCCCGAAAAATATTCAAATTATTATTTTCAAGAATAATTCGGAAATAATTTGAGTACACTTCACATATTTTTCGGATTTAAGGGGAACCAGTCCCCTTAAGGACTCCCCAGGTGACCTACCAGGCAGCTTCCTAAACCCTAGGCGACCCTGTAAGTTGCCCTGAGCTACTCCCTTGATTTCGCAATCTTTAGATAATCAAGACTGGTTTTTATTGTTGACATATTGCCATTATTTGGTATGGTTAAAACAATAAGGAGGTATATGATAAAGTTAAAGTTTATCTTCAGCTGTCTGATAGCGATAAGCCTAATTGTCATCGCTGGTAGTTGTAAAAAAACTCACGAAGAGACCTTCGAGCCAAAATTATTATTAAGCAACCTCAGCGTCTCAGTTGTTCCAGGCGGAACCGAGAATATTACCATCACAGCCAGGGACGAGCATGATTCAACCTTAACATTTTCGGTCGAATGTGAAGACGAGGACGTCGCCACGGTCACTGAAAACGATTCAACGATAACGATAACCGGCAAGAATCTTGGAACGACCAATGTAACGATTAGCAGTGGTGCCAATCTCACAAAAACCTTTCCGGTCCAGGTGTATGACCCCAAGGTTCTGGGAGCCGACGAGTTGATTATTGAGTACGTTGATGATTTTGAATATCGCTGGTGTTCTTTGGGTGCGGGTGATACATGGAGCACGTCATTCTATCACCCTGTGACAACCAATGGTTTCCACGCGCTTGGTTCATTTAGCTTCAGGGAATTATCTAACCCCAATGGGAGAAAGTCGGTTGTGGTAGTGAAGGCGAAAGATGGTTCTGATGCCTTAAAGCCGCCGCTTGATTACGATTCGATATGGAGTACTCAGGGGTCAGGAATCGATGACAACGGCTCATTATGGAATCCGGTTCCACCTGCCGGTTACAAGGCGCTGGGCACAGTAGCGCAACGAGGTTTTAATAAGCCCAGTCTTGATGACGTGGTATGCGTCCGGAATGACCTGACAGTACCCGGTGACTGGGGTCAAGCTCTGTTTGGCGGCAATAATGGCAGGGCGAAATGTATGGCGTATTTTATCTACCCGCCGGACGCTGGTCCGCATGATTCTTGTTACCTCACAACCGGATCATTTGTTGGCATGAGAACCTGGCCTGACTCATCAGGCTATCCGGTATTGTTTCTTTTAAAAATAAGGGTACCGAAGCTGCCCGACCCACCCGAACAGGACTTTACTCCAGTACTTACTGGATATGATGAGCCACCCAAACAAACTGCGCCAGTGATGGATAAAGAAATAGTAGTACCGTGGACCTTAATTAAGGATGAGGAACGTTCCGAAGTGTGGCGCTATCTTAATTCACCGAAATACCGGGTAGAACGCATGGTCTATTATCAGCTCGAGTTTCACAATCGTAATAAGACTTCCGTGCTCCAGACCAATAGTTGGAACAAAACGGTTGGAGTTACCAGAGACGTGCAACAAACGATATCGGCTACAGTTGGTTTAGAATTGTCGTATGAAACGGGGGTGAGCGCTAAGTTTTTGGGCATCGGTGGCGATAGTAAAATTACTTTTACGGCGAGTATAGAATTAGGTTATCAGTACCAGTGGGGAATCAGTGAATTCACGCAAAAGGAAATAGACGTATCGATAAACACACCGCCGGGAAAAGCTGCCGCATTATGGCGGAAGTATAACCGATTTACAGTAAAACGGCACAACGGTACAGCGCTCGAAACGGTTGGTACCTGGGATGTCGGTACTGAAAGCTATGTTACCGATGAATATCCGCACGAACAATAAATTTCTTTGATACAACGGAATAATCAAACTGGTTGAAGTTCGCGATAAATTCGCAGGCTTCACTTTTAGGGTAATCGTTTTTGAAAAAAGTAAGGAGGAAAGATGTTTAAGTATGTAAAAGCTATCTTAATCGCACTAATCTTTAGTGCGGTGATTTTTACCGGATGCAAGACGAATAAAGCACCGGATAAGCCCTCGACTCCAGCTGGTCCGACCAAAGGCAGTATTGATACCGCATATACTTTTACCAGTTCAGCCGAAGACCCGGATGACGATGATGTCGCGATAAGGTTTGCTTGGGGAGACGGCGATACATCGGACTGGAGTGATTGGCAAGCCAGTGAAGATTCAATCTCAATGTCTCATTCCTGGTCCGATTCTGGTTCTTACACAATAAGAGCACAGGCACAAGATTTGAAGGAAGCAGTTTCTTCCTGGTCAAGCAGTCATAAAATAACAATAAGCACTTCTATGTCAAATAAGCCGCCAAATACTCCGACCACTCCAATTGGCGATTCAATTGGCTCAACCAATGTTTCCCATTCTTTTATTTCGACCGCCACTGACCCGGACGGCGATAGTATAGCGATTAGGTTTAATTGGGGTGATGGCGATACATCTAACTGGAGTGATTTTGTACCGAGTGGTGATTCGATTTCAATGGTTCATACCTGGTCCGATACCGGAACTTTCAATATCAAGGCACAAGCCAAAGATAAAAAAGATACAACATCTGGTTGGTCAACCGGGCATCCGATTAAAATTTCAAGTGGCGGTTGGATTAAAACATTGGGTGGTTCAGGTAATGACGTTGGTTCTTCAGTTGATGTAACCTTGGATGGCGGATATATCATAACCGGCTATACTTGGTCTTATGGTGCAGGTAATTCTGATGTCTATTTAATCAAGACTGATGGGAGTGGTAATGAAACCTGGCATAAGACATTTGGCGGTGCATCTACTGATGAGGGTTATTCAGTCCAGCAAACTTTGGATGGCGGATATATCATAACCGGTATAAATGGTGCAAATAACTTTGATGTCTATTTAATCAAGACTGATTCGAGCGGTAGTGAAACCTGGCATAAGACATTTGGTGGTTCAAGTATGGATTTTGGTTTGGAAGTTCAGCAAACCACCGATGGCGGGTATATCATAGGCGGCTGTACTGAATCTTTTGGCGGTTATCGGCAAGTCTATTTAATCAAGACCGATGCGAGTGGAACTGAGCAATGGCATAAGATATATGGCGGCAACTGGGAATGGGATCAATGTTATTCAGTTCAGCCGACCTCGGATGGTGGATATATCTTAGCCGGTTGTACCGAATGTTATGGTGCAGGTTCTAGTGACGTCTGGTTAATCAAAACCGATGCCGATGGCGATACGATAGGGACTAATACATTTGGTGGTTCAAATTATGATTTTGCTAATTCAGTTCGGCAAACCACGGATGGCGGTTATATCATAACCGGCGCTACCAACTCTTATGGTGCGGGTGGATGGGATGTCTATTTAATCAAGACCGATGCCAATGGGATTGCTATCTGGACTAAGACATTTGGTGGCTCAAATGATGATGTTGGTAATTCAGTTCAGCTAACTTTGGATGGCGGATATATCATAACCGGTTCTACTCAGTCTGGTGCTGGCGAATATGATGTCTATTTAATCAAGACCGATGCGAATGGTGATAAGTTGTGGGAGAAGACATTTGCCGGTTCATCTTATGGTGAGGGTAATTCAATTCATCGACACTATGATAGCTATATCATAACCGGCCGTACTGGAACTTCTCCAAATTATGATGTCTATTTAATCAAGACTGATGCGAATGGGAATACGAAGTAAAATAAGAAGGGAGCAGAGAGGAGTAATTAGAGAAACTTATTCCAATATCCCCCTTTAAAAAAAAGGGGGGGGACGGAAGAGGTTTTTGACGATGACCCCGACCTAGCTACCAGCCCCCGAACCAACCCCCGAAAAGACAGTGCTAAGTGGATAGTGACTAGTGGTTAGTGAATATAGGAAAGAGAGGCGGAAGAAGTCCAGTTGATAAATCCTCCTGAGGGGAACCAACCCCCCAGGTTACTTAGGGGGCTACCCCCGAGGCTACTCCCGAACCCGCTCCCCAGCTTACTCCCTAACCTGCTTCCCAAGTTGTCCCCGAAGCTGCCTCCCAACCAATCCCCGAAGCAGCTCCCGAACCGACTTAGGAAGCAACCCCCGAAGCGACCTCCGAAGCGACTCCCCAAGCCACCTACGGGGTCACCCCCTAGGTGATACCCCCTCCCTAAGGGAAAATTACGATAAGTGACGGACGACCAAAACGATAGACGAAAAATCGGGTCAATTTTGAGTGTATTGGCAATACACTTTATTATATGCCTATTAGGTATAATAAATATCTAATTTCAAATACTTAGAAGAAATTTTGGGTCATTTTGAACATTACTTTTAAGTAACCTTTTGAATTGTAATAGACTATTCAACGATAATAATATTCTAAATTATTGGGTTAAAGTTTGAAACAATCTTCAAGCTTCAATTGTCGCATTTAGTAATTGCCCGATATTTCATCACTTATGAGATTTTTACTTAAAATTTTTCTTTAGGGTCGCATAAATTGGTCTTTTAAGAGAAATTTTTTGGCTCTCTAAGAGCTTGAATCTTATTGCACTTATAAGCTCAGTACCAATTTTGCCGATTTGGCATATTCTTTGCTTATTTATATTCATCGGGAATCGGGAAAATATGAATTTTCAAAGAGCAGGACAGATTAGGGGAATTCGGGTTAAATTTTTCCTCCCGACAGGGAAGCTTAGAAGGGATTACTCATGACGACCTTAATATTTGCCAGTTTAATTTTTGCCCAATTAAGTACCTTTGAATTTAATTATATCAATACGCCGCAAACTGCCGGTGATTCGTTTGATGTTACAATTGTTGGTAAGACTTCAACCGGGGATACATTCCGTTATAATTTCCCCGGCTTAATAAAAACGACGCGCGATGATTTTTGGAATTATTGCGAGCCGCAACTTGTTGATTTTTATCAGGGCGTCTGTCGGCGCAAGGTACGGGTGAGCATTGCCGATACGCTTCGCTTGAAATGCGAGGCGAATGGGGTTTTCGGCTACAGTAACGAGTTCACATTGATTCCTAATTATCCGGAAAGATTGCTTGTCCTTTGCCCGGGTGAATCCATCGCCCCGGGCTCACCAGAGGGAAAGTTTTCACAACCAGAAAGTCAAACCGCTGGAGCCAGTTTTTCGATTCAAGTCTTTATGGTCGATAAATGGTTTAATCCAGTATCATTCCGTTCCGACATGATTTATCTTTCCGCATTAACCGATTCCTTTGCCCAGCTAACCAACGGTAATCTAATCGATGGGAGAAAAGTTTTACCCGTCACCTTGCGTCGGGCTGCTAACCATAGAATTTCTGCTCGTACCGATAATGCCGCAATTCGAGCCGATACCAGCGTAAGCTTTGAAGTTTTTCCAGGAACTTTTGCTCAACTCTGCTTGCTTTTACCCGGCGAAGAGTTGCTACCGGGCGACACGACAACCTTAATTTATCAAACCCCCGGAAAAAATGGAGCTGCCACCCGCCAGTATGTGAAAGAGCCATTTACGGTTAAAGTTTGGGCAACCGATGCTTGCTTCAATAAGGTATATAATGGTTATGATACAGTCTCGTTAACTTCTGATTTCGCAATTCAATTTGACCCGCCCCAAGCTATTTTATCCGATAGTGCGTTGTTTCCGGTAACTTTTGACTCGACCGGTGATAATCAGAATTTATGGGTAATCGGAAAGACTTTTGTATCATATCGTTCCAAAGTAAATATTGAGGCTAAAACTAAAAATATTATTACGGTTCATCCGGATACGATTCGAGCCGGTGCTACCATTACCGTTGAAGCAACGCTCTACGATGCTAATGGTCAGATAATTAAAGGAAAATATACTAATTTTGCCGTGACCCAAGGGCATGGTATAATGCTCGATACTAATGGCTTAACTGATACCGCCGGAACCATCAAGGCTCAATTCGTTTGTAATGGAGCTAATTCGGATGAAATGGATTCGATTGCGATTACCGCCGACGATTATACTTCAAAAGTTGGAATATTCATCGAAGGTGACGAGGCAGTACTGGGCGGCAGGGTAATCGCATTTCCCAATCCATTTGGTTACAACCGAGATCAGACCGAAATTCAATATTTTCTGCCGACTAGTTGTGATGTGGCTATATCGATTTATGACCCGTTCGGGAATCTGGTAATAACCCGAAAATATCAGCAAGGTAGCGAAGGTGCCAAAAATGGCATAAACAAGATTACCTGGGACGGAAGAAATGGCAAAGGTAGGCTGGTGGCGAATGGTATTTACGTATTCAAGGCTTGGGGTACGGTTTATACCCGTAATGTCTTTGATAAAGAACTTAGAATTGCCGTTATTCGGTAGGGGGAACGATGAACTTTAAAATTCGAACTTTAAAATTCAAAATTTTCCTACTTGGTATTATGCTCACCATGGGGTGGGCAGTGGGTCAAGTGGGTGATGGTGGAGTTCCCGGCACATTTCTTAATTACGGGGCTTCACCGCGGACTTTAGCTTTGGGTAAATCTTTTACCGGCTTAGCCGATGATGCGGAAGCGGTTTATTATAATCCAGGCGGTTTGGGTCAGTTATTTTCGCAGGATATCAAGCTTGCCCATTCTTCTTTGTATGGCGGTGACCGAATGGAATATTTCGGCTATGCTTTGCCCACTAAACAGTTTGGAACATTTGGCATAATGCTTTTAAACCATAACTCAGCCGAGATTGATGTTCGAGATGAGGAGAATGATGTTAGTTCGCCAGCCTTTTATGTTCAAAGTTGCTACATTTTTTCCTATGCCTTTAACCCGATCCGGTTTTTAGGGATTGGGGCAAATTTCAAAGTAATCACAGAAAATTTCGCGCGATTCAACGATGTTGCATTAGGCGCAGATTTGGGCATGCTCATAGCCGCGCCAAAACCGTTCAATTTCGGTATAGTAGCTCAAAATTTATTTCAACCCAAAATTACTATGGCAGAAAAAGAGGAAAAGTATCCAATCACCCTGCGTTTAGGTACTGCCGTGAAATTATTTGAAGACCGGGTTATTCTGGTTGGTGATTTAGTGACGAATGAAGACATTTGGAAAAGCGACACGTTTAATAAACTGAGTCAGATAAAACCGCATTTCGGTATCGAATTCGAATTATTGCCTTCGATTTTAACTCACCGGATTGGGTTTGACCTGAATGAATTGTCGGTCGGATTGGGCGTCCGAAAAGAATGGGGCAAAATTAGCCTCGGGGTCGATTATGCCCTACTGCTGCATTACCAATCGAATTTTAAATTACCGCTTTCACACAAAATGGGGTTATTTTTGCAATTTGGCGGATTTCGAACCTGGATTGATGCATCACCCCGAATTTTTGCACCCACACCGGAAGATAAGCGAAATGTGCTCTGGATGGATTTAAGAATTATCTCACGGCGCAATATTAAACGCTGGCAGGTCACGATTAAGAACAATTTAGGTGAAGTGGTTCGAACCTACAGCGGCTGGGAAACTCCGCCGCTCCGGATGGCTTGGGATGGTTTAGACGACGCCGGTCGAATGGTGAGTGACGGCAAGTATAACTACGATATCGTCATTGTTGATGAACACGAAGAATCCTTAAGATTTTCTGGTCCGCTAACGACAATCAAGACTAAGGGTCCAGAAGGTAAAATAGAAATCGAGCGCAAATGAGGGAAAAAATGATTACAACGATTAGGGGCGAGATTACAGCGATAATCGCCGTAATCATTCTTCAAATCGCCGTTATCAATGCCGCTTTTGCGGCAAACCCGCCGACCAAAGATTTGATTGACCGGTTTACTAAGGTCGAGAGCGCTCTGAGTCAAAACGATTATCGTCAGGCGAGTCAGGTGCTGTCAGGACTCGTTGGCGATTACGGAAAAAGTGATTTTGGCAATGAACTGAGATTCGGTTTAGCCGAATGTTATTTCAATTTGGGTGATTATGAAAAGGCACGCGCTGAATTTATGAAAATCCTTGACCATCCCAAATTCTCTTATATTGAACCAGAAGCGATGTACGGAATGGCAATATCCTCGATTTTGCTGGGTGATTTTCGGAAAGCGGAAGCCGCCCTTGAAAAACTGTCAAAAAACGAAAGCTATACCAAGGATGAACGAACCAATTTTGCCCGCGGGGTCCTCTACTATTTCAAACAATCATACAAAGAGGCGATAGTAAAACTGGATGGACTCGCTGATCTTTCGGCTAAGTTCTTTCTGGCGAAAAGTTATGCCAAGTTGGGTAAAACCCAAGAAGCGCTAATTACTTTTAAAGCAGTTACCAGTGGGGCGCCGAATACCCAGATTAGTAAATTAGCCCATTTCGCCGCCGGTGAAGCGCTGTTCGAAAACAAAGATTTTGACGGGGCACGCGCGAAATTCGAATTCTTTTTAGAGAACTATCCGTTTTCCGAACTCTCGGATTTCGCCCACTATTTCTTAGGCTGCGCCCTGATTGCGCAAAGTCGTTATGGTTTAGCCTTAGAGCATTTAAAACCGTTAACCAAGCATTCGAATAATCTGCTTTCGGCTCACGCCAATTATTTCATTGGTTATTGTAAAAATGCCTTAGCCGAACCGCAAGAAGCGATTACTTATTTCCAAAGAGTACGTGCCAATTATCCGAAAACCCGAGTTTCTCAATACGCTAATCTGCAATTACCTTATGCCATACTTACCACCGGCGATACGATACAAACTTTGCTTACCACTAACCAACTCAGCCAGATGTTTATTACCGGTGATTTAGCTGGGGTGGGAGATTATTTCTCCGGCGTTGTTTGTTACCAGATGACCGATTATCGTCGATCCGCTCAATACTTTGAGAACATTATTACAAAATATCCCGAGTCGCGTTTGGCCGAACCGGCTTGTGCCTTACTGCTTCTGTCTTTGAATTCATCCGGTAATTATGAAAGAGCTATTACGTTAGGAGCTAAATATGTCGCTGATGTGCCTGAGGCACATCTCAGCACTGCCTCAGGCAGGTGGCGGGGCGAGGTTCTCTATTTCCTGGGTGAGGGCTATTACTATTTTAAAAAATACAGTGATGCCGAGAATAATTATCTGAAGAGCCAGGAAACGAAAACCGCCATTGCCCCTTATGCCCGCTTAGGTCGAGCCTTTTGTTTATATCACTTAGGGCGTTTTTCCGAAGCCGAGACCGAATTTCGAGAGCTGTTAGCTTCGGGCAATCCGGATACGATTTTTAATATCAACGCCTTTTTAGGTTACGGCTATGCGTTTTTCAATCAGAAGAAGAACATGGAAGCGCTTGACGTATTTGAAGCATTGGTTAAGCAATTCCCGCTCGATTCAGTCGCGGTCATTCCTGGTCTTTATTATTCTGGACTCAGTTACTTTCGCTTAGGCTATTATGGTCAAGCGGTTGATGCCTGGGTTTTATTGATGAACCAGTACCCGCTAAACGAAAAAGCCGCCGAAGGTGGATTCCGAGCGGGTGATCTATATTTTAAAGCCCATGAATATGAAAAGGCGATTAGCACCTTCCGTTTTGTGGTTGAAAAACACCCGAACACACTATTTGGTCCGGGTGCTCAAGCTCTGATTGCCCAATGCTTTTACAATCAGAAAAAATTTGTCGAAGCGATTCGAGAATACCAAAAATTCCTTGACCTTTACCCAAGAGATGTTCAAGCCGAAGGGGTGCGGAAAAGTTTAGAAATGAGTTATTATCAAGCCGGCTTAGCGAATCCGGTAGTGATGCAAGAGTTTCTATCCCGATTCCCAGAATCGGAATTAGCGGCAGAGGCACAATTCGACAAAGCCCAGAAACTGTTTGATGATAAACAATATGAGCAGGCGGCAGTTGAATTCCAGAAAGTAGTGGTTAATTTCCCAAATTCTGAGATTGCCGGCGATGCCCAGCTTTTAACCGCTGAATCCTATGCCAATGTCAAACTTTGGGCAGAAGCCAAAACCGGCTATCAAAAATTCTTAGATTATTATCCTAATCATCCTCAGCGACCGGGCGCCTATTTCAATTTAGCCACCGCTTATTTTAACTTGGGAGACTATGAGGGGGCACGCAAGAATTTCCAAGTGGTCGTCGATTCTTTCCCAAATTCAGAATTTGCCAAAAATAGTGCAAAAAATATCGAAATCTGCCTTAGAAAGGCTGGTGTGCCTGACGCACGTCCCGGCACTGCCTCAGGCAGACCGACTGAGACATCAAATAATCCGGTGGAGAATCCACCCAAGGTGGACAATCCAGTCGGTTCAGAACAGGAAGGAGGAAAACAATGATTTTAGGTCAATCGCTATACCAAGTTTTTGCCGGCAGTTTTGTAATGTTGTTACTCTTAGGCTGTTCGATTGCAGCGCTGACATTAATCATCGAGCGAATCTGGCATTTTAGTAAAAACCGATTTAATGCTCATAAAGGATTGGCACAAATAAGATCACTCTATAAAAATCCAGGGACAAATCAAGCGGTTGAATACTCTCGTTCGTTAAAAAATCCACTCGGGCGGCTTTTCACTTTAATTTTAGAGAATGCCCATCTTTCATTAGACGAAGTTTCCGATTTATCTTATGGCTTGATTCTGGATGAGCGAATTCGGGCTGAACGTTTTTTAGGTGGACTCGGTACTTTAGCCAATGTCGCAACGCTCTTAGGACTATTAGGAACGGTCACTGGATTGATTAAAGCTTTCCACAATATTGCAGCGACCGGCTCGGGTGGACCAGTCGTCGTTTCGGCTGGTATCGCTGAAGCTTTAATCACTACCGCCTTCGGTCTTTTAATTGGTATTCCTTCACTGCTTTTCTATAACTACTTTGTCAAAAAAGCAGCCGATACGGCAATTACTTTGGAAAGCACGCAGGAAAAATTATTAATTTACTTGGAGCGAATGAAACGAAGTGCGCGCGAAGTAAAAAACCGGGACCACAAGCAGACGGTGAAGACTGAATCCGCCCGAATCGGGTCTCACGAGAGGGTCGATTCGACCAATCAAGAAAAGACAAAAGAAGAAGGTGCCTGGAGATATTAAAATGGAAAACAAAGAGAACCACAAAAGCACGAAAACACGAAAGGAAACCAGAAAATTTAACCACAGGTTAACCCCACCCATCGTTTCGGCGGGCAATCCATGATGATGGGGGGGGTTAACACAGAAAATTGTAGGCACGGTTTCAACCGTGCCAGCACAGAAAATCCGAATCTGAGGTGAAAATGGCGCGAAAAAGAATTAAACATGAAACACGCACCGATGGATTGATTTTAACTTCGCTGGTGGATATCGCGCTCTCTTTAGTCATCGGCTTCATTGTGGCTCTGCCCGTATTCTTTGAGTCGGGAATTTTTGTTTCACAACCCGGTGTGACGAAAGCAGTCCGGGGACAAGAAAGTGATGTGAAAGTGAATATATTCCTGACTAATGAGGGCAAAGTTGTCCTCAACGAAAAATTCGTCCCTAAAGAAGTACTGTCCGATTTACTACCACGACTTTTAGCCCGTAGTATCAGCAAACGAGTCATTGTCAGTTCGGAAGAACGGGTTCGATATGATGAAGTCGTTCAAATTTTAGATATGGCAAAGCAAGCCGGCGCAGCAAATCTCTGTCTGCTGCGCACAACCAAACTGCCTGTGCGTCTACCTGTGCAACGGCGGACAGGCAGCCGCACGCAGACAGGAAAACCATGACCAAAAACGCAAATATTGATATTCTACCAATGGCGTGTGTCGGCTTATTATTAGTCATAATGATGATAATGACCGCGCCAATGACCATGACCCATAGTAGCACCATGGTAACTGTCCCCCTGACTCATACTGCAGAACGCAAGACCGAGGAAGACATCACCATTACTTTAGCTAAAGACGGTAAATTATACCTTAACGACCAGCCAACCGATAAGCTCAATCTTGAAGACCAGCTTGACGAAATGGTAACTAAAGACCCCTATTGCTTAGTGGTAGTAAGAGCCGATAAAGATGTGTTTCATAAGGATGTGTTAGACCTCATTGCGATTGCCAAGCAAGCCGGTGCAACCAGGATTGCCTGTGCAACTAAAAAAATGAAAGAATAAGATGAGCAGAACAAAAAATTCAAAGGTGCCTGAGGCACTGCCGAGAAGTGGCTCAGCCACCTCAGGCAGTCGCACGGCGGAATTAGTTCTTGACGACTATGGTCAAAAGTCGGAGCGAAGGGTTGATTATGCTATCATCTTCTCCATAATCCTCCACATAATACTTTTTTTCTTATTTTCCCGAGCCGGAAGAGCAGTGCGAGACTACTCGGATATAAAGCAAGTTACTTTTATTGACCAAACCTATCGTCCGGAAGTCGCTAAAATACTGCCTAGAGCACCAGTCCCAGCTGGCAGTGAAACCGGTGTAGAAAAGGGAATCGTGCCTGAGACTCCAACGCTGGTTGGATCGCAAGGAAGGGGTTCGGAAGAAGTGAGCGACATCGACCTTTCTCCCAAATTAGACCGAAGCCAAGCAGTAATTGATGTGAACCGTTATGAAGTTGACCGAAGCGGTGGAGAACTTGATGTGATTCGAATTGGCAATTCAGCAAACGGAAATCAGAAATCAACCGAAGAGATACTTTTAGAAAAACCGGTTGAGCTATCGAAGGGATTAGCCAGAGGTTCGGGTGTTCCTGGGTTGACTGGTTATCCCGGGGTCGGGGTTTATCAGGAACCAGAACCGCAGATTAAAATTGAGCACAAATCATTGGATAAACCGAGGAAGCAGATTGTTCCCGAAAAAACCAAAATCGAAGTCGAAGAAGCGATTTCGGCTGAACCAGTGCGGGGCACAAATATTTCAATCGCTGGACCCATTTCGCAGCGTCAAATTCTTTCCAAAGTGCTGCCACAATATCCCGAATGGGCACTTTCGCGGGGTATTTCAGGGGTCGTAATGATTAGAGTCTGGGTTATGCCAGATGGGACAGTTAAGGAAACGATGACGATTGAACAAAGCTCAGGCTATCCCGAACTTGACCTATTAGTAGTTAACGCCCTGCGTCGCTGGAAATTTGCCCCACTGGATAAAAGTGTGGTGCAAGAAGTGCAGTGGGGAGTAATAACCTTTAGATTTTGTCTAACTTAATATGTTAATATTTACCCCGGAAGAAATCATAAAGGAGGAATAAATGAACAAAAGTAAAAAAACAAACCCAGAAACAGTAGTATTTCTAACGGGGTTTATCCAGCCCTTCATTTCTGCAGCCAATCTAAGAAGGGCTGGATTAATTCTAATCTTTTCACTTTTTGCTCAGCCCGCAAATGCGTCTAAGGCGGAGAAGCAATCAATTTTAACTAATCCGGGTGAATTAAAGACGGTAAATCCAACGGATACAATGAAAGTGAAATTTCAAAGCGACAAAAAGCAGAATGTAACTCAACTGGCTAAATCGAAAGGGGCAACCGAATCGGCGGGTGAGCAAACGGAGCGCGCGCAACACGAGATTGGCGAAGAGGTAATTTCGGGTCAGTCTCAGATGACGATTGATGATGCCAAAATCTATACTACACCTTTGATTGACCCGTTTGAGCCATTACAGGATTTACTTAAATCCAATAAATATGTATTCGATGAAAAACTCTATGACGATATTGACCGATTGACAATCCCCAATCAATTCCTGCATTCGAGTTATCTTCGTATTCCGGTTGAGCGGGAAATTATTACCGGCGATGTCTTAGTTTTTTTGCCCAAGTTTGAAACAAGCGTAGCAAACTGGGAATTAGTTGTAACTAATTCTTTAGGGGAGACGGTTCGAAGGGTGTCAAAAAGGGGTAATCCCCCAGCGCTGATTTCTTGGGATGGTAAAACCGATACCGGTGAGATGCTAATCACCGGTGAAGTCTACAATTTTACTTTTTATGCTTATGATGCTTTGGGTAATCAAACTCGAATTAACGGTAAACCACAACGAATATCGGGTATTGTCTACCCGGATAAGGATGAGTGGATAATTACTATTGCCGGCGAGATTATTTTTAGGCGCGGTAGTTCCGAATATACGGATGAGGCAAAGGTTCGGGTCGACGAGGCAGCCAATATCGTTAAGGAAAAATTCAAAAAACAGGTCGTTATTTATGTCTATACCGAAAACGAACCGCTTTCCCAAGCCCGTTGTAATATCTTACAAAGGGAAATTTCGAGTCGAATCGTTTTACCCAAAGAAGCATTGGCAGTCGTGCCGAGATTTATTCCGGGACTGCAGCCCAAGTACTCGAAAATCGAAATTCACATTCGTTAGGAATGCTGAGAGCACCGAGGACCCAGTCCGTCTCAGACGGACTGGGTTTTTAGTTTTATTATTACTTCATCCAGCCCTTCATGGGTCGTATGCAGAAACGAAGGGCTGGATTCATCTCGGCACTCGTAATGTCTTTTAACTATTGACAAATCTGAATATTAGGTAAGAATATAGTTTGTTTATGAATCGCCGTTTTTATATCAAAGCCTATGGCTGTCAAATGAATCTTTATGAAGCCGGAGTAGTTAAGGCGATATTGGAAAAAGAAGGCTATTTTCCAGTGGATAATGAAAACCAAGCAGAAGTTGTGCTACTTTTGACCTGTTCAGTGCGAAATCATGCCGAAGTACGTGCCTTGGGAAGATTGGCGAGTTTAAAAAGAAAAAACAACGGTAGCCGAATCGTCGGTATTCTTGGCTGTATGGCGCAAAATCATCAGGAGATTTTGGCCAATCGATTTGGCGCGGATTTAGTGGTAGGACCCGACGGCTACCGGCTCTTACCAGAACTGCTAAATAGCGTTATCGAGAAAAAGACCTCCCAGATTTGTGCCGAACTTAACGATGAATGCTATGAAGGTATTTTGCCCAAGCCGGATGGAAAGGTAACCGGATTTGTTTCGATTATGCGAGGTTGTAATAATTTTTGCAGTTATTGTATTGTGCCATACGTTCGCGGTCGAGAGCGGTCAAAAAATTATCGGGATATTATTAAGGAAGTTGAAGTTCTTAGCCAGGGCGGGGTAAAAGATATCACCTTAGTGGGACAAAATGTTTTGGCTTATAAAAATAACGGCTTAGATTTTTGTGAGTTGATTAGACGAGTTGACCAGATTTCAAATATCAAACGAATCCGTTTCATTACCGCTCATCCGAAAGATTTTAATGAACGAGTGATTGATACCTTAGTGGGTTTGGAAAAGTTCTGCGTGGGTATTCACCTGCCCATACAGTCCGGGTCAAACCGGATTTTACAACTTATGAATCGATATTATAAATGCGAGGAGTATCTGGAGAAAATCGAATTGGCACGACAACGGATTAAAGATGTATCTTTCACTACTGATATCCTAGTTGGCTTTCCTACCGAGACGGAAGAAGATTTTACCGCAACTTTAGATATGGTAAAAAGAATAAGGTTTGATTTTGCTTATATGTTTCAATATTCACCGAGACCTCAAACCAAAGCATTGACCATCAAACCGGAAGTAGATAAGAAAACCGCCCACCAGCGTTTAGATCGGTTGATCGTAATTCAGAATCAAATAACCAAAGAGAATAATCAGGCATTGATTAAGAAGAAACTTGAGATTATGATTGAGTCACATAATGGTGAACAATCAATCGCTCGAACCAAGACCAATAAGATTGTCGTAGTAAACAGAATAGAACCAATCGGGAAAATCATATCGGTAAAAATTATTGAGATTCGGGGTTGGACCCCGATTGGAGAAGTAATAACCGATTTGGATAAGGAGGAATCATGACTATTTTACGAGTCGTTTTGATTTTAATCATTGGCTTTTTACTGGTTTTTCTCTCGCTTCAGAACTATAACATCATTACTACGGTTCAGGTGTTTCACCGACAGTATTACAACGTTTCATTGTCGATTGTAATGCTTTACGCATTTGCGTTTGGACTTTTAACAATCGGTATATTTGCAGCGATTGATGAAATTCGGCTGCGCAGTCGTTTGCATAAACAGAAGAAAGAAAGAGATGCGCTTTTTGAGGAACTTAAGGCATTAAGGAATATCTCAATTGGCTTAGAAGAAAAGGAGAAAAAATGATAGTTCTAATAATTATACTAATTATTATTCTATTTATTGCGCTATATCCAATAGTTAGAGATACGATCCGGCGGCGCCAGACCTTTATGCCAACGTATACCGAAGGCTTAGCGCTTCTCCTGGAAGGGGAAAAAGATGCGGCGATTGAAAAATTCAAGCAAGCCGTGATTACCGATACTAATAACATTGATGCCTATCTTCGACTCGGCGAGCTATATTTGGAAAAAGGTGAAATCGAACGAGCAATTCAGATTCATGAGTCTTTAACTCTTCGTCGGACTTTGGATAAAAACCAGGAGAAGAAGATTTACCAAAGTTTAGGGCAAGATTATCTCAAATCGGAACGGTGGGCAAAAGCACTGGCAATTTTTGAAGAATTAGTTCAGATTGATGATAAGGACTTGAGAAATTTTGAGATTTTACTTTCTCTTTTTCAAAAAACTGAACACTGGGAAGAGAGCGATGAACTTTTGAAGAAACTAGTCAAACTGCAGAAAGATAAGAAACTTTTAAGTTATTATTATGCGGAATTAGGCAAAGCTTTAAGCATTAAAAGTTCTGAAAAAGCACTTGAATATTATAAAACGGCACTTAGATACGACCGAAACTGTGTGCCGGTTCTAATCTATCAAGGTGATTATTTTTATTCGCATGGCGAGATTAATCAGGCAATAGAGAACTGGAAAACAGTTTTGGAAAATAATCCACAATATAACTTTTTGGTTCGAAACCAAATCGAAACCGCCTATTATGACTTGGGTAGGTATGAAAAAGTGGTCGATGTTTATGAAAAACTAATAAATAAAAATCCCAATGACCCAACCCTTTATACTGCTTTAGCCCATATCTACGAAAAGAAAGAAGATATTAAATCAGCCATCGCCGTTTTAGCCCGAGCGCCAATTGCCGGATCAAATGCGTTTTTAGCGCAACTAAACCTAATTGCTTTGCAGTTAAAAGACGGGGCAGTTAAAAAAGCCGAATGGGTATTAAATCAACTGATTGAACGACTCCAGAACGACGCCCAGTATTTCCGGTGCGGAAACTGCGGCTTTGAGAGTAAGCATTTCGAGTGGCAATGTCCAAAATGCCGAACCTGGGAAAGCATGAGATAACGCAAATGACCATAGATTTTGTTTTAGATTAGCACAGATAATCTGCGCTCATCGGTGGTCTTAGCTGTGCAACCTTGGCAACTTGACATGTCTTTAATTACGCTCTTAGAGCAATACTGTCGAATTAAAGAAAAATTCCAAGACACAGCGGAGTTTTGCTTCATTCTAAGGGGTAAAGGCAGAAAATCCTTAAAAGGAAAAAATTCAATCCGTCTCCAGCATTCAGAGAATTCTAAATATGGAACGATTAACTCCGCTCTTAGAGCAATATCAAAGGATTAAACAAAAGTATCATGATACGATACTTTTGTTTCAGGTGGGTGATTTTTACGAGATGTTTTATGACGACGCCAAAATTGTCGCTAAGACATTAGGTTTAACTCTTACCGCACGTTCCCATGGCAAATATAATAAAGTTCCTTTAGCCGGTGTGCCAATTAAGGCGCTTGATACTTATCTTAGCCGGTTGGTTAGTGCCGGGTTTAAGGTTGCGATCTGCGAACAGTTAGAAGCCCCTGGTTTAGCCAAAATCATTAAACGGAATGTGATTGAGGTGATTACACCCGGGACTGCAATGCGCCCCACGCTTTTAGAAGATAATAAGAATCGGTATCTTTTAGGTATCGTTCCTTACGATAAACAGTATGGCATCGCATTTGCTGATGTATCAACCGGCGAATTCTACTTAGCCGAATTTAAAGAAAATAACCTTTATGAAGAAATCCAGAAAATCGATCCTAAAGAAATAATTCTTCCTAAGTCTTCAATTTCTAATCTTCAATTAGCAATTTCTACTGCCGTAAAGACACCGCTCGATGATTATTATTTTTCTTTTGATTATGCTTACGATAAATTAAAGCGCCACTTTGGTGTAACCAATCTTGAGGGATTTGGGGTCGGTCGAATCGACCCTCTCGTGAGACCCGAATCGGGAGGTCAGCGATTAGGGGTTCAAGCGGCGGGCGCAGTATTATATTATCTAGAGGAGACTCAAAAAAATACGCTACCGCATATTCAGAAGATTTCACTCTATTGTTACTCCGACTACTTGCTAATTGACCGGATGACCCGAAAAAACTTAGAACTAACCGAAAGATTAAGCGATGGTACACAAGAAGGGACTTTGCTTTCAGTTCTTTCCAGGACTAAAACCCCAGCCGGTACACGGCTTTTAAGAAAATGGCTTTTGGCGCCATCATTAGATGTGGATAAAATTAAAGCCCGGCAAATGGCAGTCGAAGAATTTCTTTCGAAGTCATTTTTCGTAAAGGATTTAAGTCTGACTTTAAGTAAGATTGGTGATTTGGAAAGAATCAGTTCACGCGTTGCCTGCGAACGAGCCAGTGCCCGAGATTTAACTGCTCTAAAGAATTTTCTACAAGCTGTTCCAGAAACAAAAAAATTATTGGTAAATTGCACTTCGCCTTTATTAGAAGAAAGTCACAACCAAATCGGTGATTTCTCTTCGATTGTTGAGCGAATTGAAAAAACTTTGGTTGAAGAACCCCCAATGGCAATCACCGAAGGCGGTTTGATTCGAGCCAACTATTCCAAAGAATTGGATGAGATTCGCAATCTTTCCCGTAACGCCAAAAAATACATCGCCGATTTACAGGAACAAGAACGCAGGACGACCGGCATACCTAACCTTAGAGTTAGTTACAATTCGGTATTTGGCTATTATATCGAAGTGACCAAATCTTATTTGAATTTAGTGCCTAAGCACTATTTGCGTAAACAAACGGTGGCTAATGCCGAGCGATATATTACCCCGGAATTAAAAGAATATGAATCTAAAGTCCTGAATGCGGAAGAGCGCATCAAGTCTTTAGAGTATGATATCTTTTTAGAACTACGAAAAGAAATTGCCCAAACCGTGCCGAAAATTTTGGAGCTTTCCGCTATTATCGCTCAACTCGATATGCTTTTAAGTCTGGCAATAGTGGCAAAGGAAAATAATTATGTCAAACCGGAGATAAATGATGGAACCGAAATCGTTATAAAAGATTCACGACATCCGGTGGTAGAGCGATTAACAACCGAACCGTTCATTCCTAATGACGTTATGCTCAATAACGAAAACCAACAAATTCTTTTAATTACTGGTCCGAATATGGCGGGAAAATCCACTTATTTAAGACAAGTCGCCTTGGTTGTAATTTTAGCACAAATTGGCTCATTTGTTCCGGCGAGTGAAGCAAAAATTGGAATTGTCGATAAGATTTTTACGAGAATTGGCGCATCCGATGATTTATCGCGCGGGGTTTCAACCTTCCTGGCAGAAATGAATGAAACTGCTAATATCTTGAATAACGCTACATCTCGAAGTTTAGTTATTTTAGATGAAGTGGGAAGAGGGACGGCAACTTATGATGGTTTAGCAATCGCCTGGGCGGTAGTTGAATATCTCCACACCAATCCAGCACTGCATCCCAAAACTTTATTTGCTACCCATTATCATGAATTGACCGATATTGTGACATTTTTACCCCGGATTAAAAATTATAATTTTACTGTAAAGGAATATCAGGACGAAATAATCTTTTTAAGAAAATTGGTCGAAGGAAAAAGCGATAGGAGTTACGGTATTGCGGTAGCAAAATTGGCAGGCTTACCCAAAGAAGTAATCGACCGCGCCAAAATCGTCTTAGCCGAGTTCGAAAAAGGCGAAGAATTTAGTGTCAAAAGTATTGCGCCCGATATGGAAAGCGAAAAGGAAATAGGGGACAAGGAACAGGTCCCTCCCCCCCAGTCCACTTCACCAATTTTAGCTGAATTAGGAAAAATCGACTTAAATCAACTCACGCCAATTGAAGCGTTAAATCTAATTGCCGAACTACAAAAGAAAATAAAGCAGGGTTAAAACCAGTATTTATCCGCCCTGATGTGGAGGCGAGAAAACCTCTTTGTAGGCGAAAAGTGAAAAGATACCGCCGGTATGAATAAAAAGCGGATTGTGATAATTTAATTTTTCCCGTTCTTTAATCATCCCATAAAAAGCCTTACCGGTATATACTGGGTCTAAGATAATTCCTTTTAAAGCAAGTTGCTTGATGCTCTCAATTTCTGCCGGATAAGGAATGCCGTAACCCGGACCGATATAACCATCAATTAGTTTGATATCATTTTCAGCAATATTAAACTTTCGGTTTAAAATCGTACTAGCTTCTTCAATGATTCTTTTTATTTTAGCTATAAAATATTCCACTGTTTCATCGACTAAAATACCATACAAAGGTGTTTCGATGCCATTCATATATTTGCCCATCAACAAACCGGCATAAGTTCCTCCTGACCCGACCGCACAAAAAATTGCATCGACCGCGCTCATCTTGATATATTGTGACATTTCCTGCATTGCCTCTAAATAACCCAGCGCCCCGACGCCATTTGAACCACCGGTTGGAATTAGATATGGCTTGTATCCCTGCTTGCGATATTTGGCGGCTAATTCTTGGACGAATCCATCTTTCATTTTATCGTATTCCGCTTTGGGTAAAATAAAGATTTCGGCACCAAAAAGCGAATCGAGGAAAAGATTACCCTCGAGAACTTGGGGTGAATCACCACAAAGAACCGCCGCAGATTTAATCCCCATCGCGGCACAGGTGAATAAGGTGGTTCGGACATGATTAGATTGGATGGCACCGGCGGTAATGATGCAATCGCACTTCCTATTTTTAGCATCGGCTAAAAGATATTCTAATTTTCTTACTTTGTTGCCGGAGTTCAAAAGCCCGGTTAAATCGTCGCGTTTCAGCTGAATTTTAATGTTTGGAATTATTTCCGAAATAGTATGAATCGGGGTTGGTTTCTGAGCTAACTGCAAAGGTTCAATCATTGCCTGATTATAATCCATTTTTATAATTTGTCAAAGATACGTTTTAGAGAGTTTGCTGAAAAATATAAACTCGTTGATTACGGCGATAAAGATGCGATTACAACGATTAGACGACTGGGATTTTTTTCAGTGGTCTCATTTTAGAATGAACTTGACAAGCCGTAGTTTTTGTTTTAGATTTTGGGCATGAAAAAGAATATTATAAAAGAAAACAAAACCAATTGGCTATTATTTCCCCATTTGCTAATTTTTGGTTTATTGCTAACTAACCTCTCGGCTCAGTGGTTAGAAACCACAATTTATATTCCAGATTCACTTTCTGGATTAACCCGTCCCCAAGCTTTTACTTCTAATGCAACTAATAACAGAATCTATGTTGGAGGAGAGGGAGCAAATTGCGTAATCGCGATCGACGGTGCGACTAATCAGAAGATTGCAAAAATATCCACCGAAAGTACAGTTGTGGCTCTTTGTTGGAATTCTAATGACAACAAAGTCTATTCCGCCAATTCAATAAGCAATAGTGTAACCGTAATTGACGGAATATCCAACCAAGTTATTACGACAATTACGGTGGGAGATTATCCTAACTCTTTAGTTTATAATGCAACCAATAATAAAATTTATTCAGCCAATTATTACAGCAATAATGTAACGGTAATCGATGGAACGACCAATCAAGTAATCACCACGATTGCCCCTGGCTATTCTCCGGTTGCCTTAGTTCATAATCCAAACAATAACCAGGTATATGCAGCCAATTATTACAGCAATAACGTCGCCGTGATTGATGGCGTGACCGACTCGGTAATTGCTACCGTATCAGTTGGTGACGGTCCCCGGGCTTTGTTTTATAATTCAACCAATAACAAAATCTATTCAGCTAATTATAATAGCAATAATGTCACGGTAATAGATGGAGCATCCAATTCAGTAATTGCAACAATTACAGTCGGTAATCATCCAGTTACTTTAACTTATAATGCAACCGATAATAAGGTCTATTCGGCAAACGAAGTAACTAATAATGTTACGGTGATTGACGGCGCTACCAACTCGGTGATTACCACAATTCCAGTGGGAGGTATTCCCAGTGCTCTGGATTATAATCCAGCCAACAATAAAGTCTATTGTGCAACATCGAATGGCAATAACGTAAAAGTGATTGATGGGGCAAACAATTCCGTGATTACGACCATCCAAGTAGGATACAGTCCCGAGGCGCTAATCTACAATTCAGCCAGCAATAAGGTTTATTCGGCTAATGCATCGAGCTATAATTTGACCGTGATTGACGGGGCGGCTAATTCGGTGATTACCACGATTCCGGTCGGCGATGTGCCCAATGCTTTAACTTACAATCCGACTAATAATAAATTATATTGCACGGATGAATTCAGCAATAATGTGACCGTAATCGATGGCGCCGCCAATTCGGTAATTACGACGATTCCGGTAGGAGTTTATCCTACTGTTTTAAGTTATAATTTAACCGATAACAAAATATATACCGCCAATTCGCGGGAGAACAATATCTCAGTGATTGACGGGGTAAGCAATACGGTGCTTGCTACGCCGCTAGTCGGCGATTATCCGAGAGCGCTGGTTTGGAACTCAACCAGTAATAAAATTTATTGCGCGGCTTATCAATTCATTACGGTGATTGACGGAGCAAGCAATCTGGTGATTAAAACAATCGAAGATTTAGGCTGGCCCTATGTTTGGGTCTGGAATTCGACCAATAACAAAGCCTATTGTGCAACTTTTAGCAGCAGTGTTCTCATCGTATTTGACGGGGTAACGGATTCGATACTAACCAGAACCCCGGTTGGCTTGCACCCGATTGCTTTAGCTTATAATCCAGTGAATAATAAAATCTATTGTGCCAATTATTTCACCAATGATTTAATGATAGTCGATGGCGTAACCGACTCGGTGTTAAAAACTATTCCAGCCGGCAACCGACCCCGTGCGCTATGCTGGAATTCAACTGACAACAAAATCTATTGTGCCAGCGAATATGATGATAATGTAACGGTAATTGAAGGTGAAACCGATTCGGTAATTAAAACGATTACGGTCGGGACGCAACCGGTCGCTTTAGCCTATATCCCAACCTACAATCGAATTTATTGTGTGAATACAAGCAGTGCCAACGTGACGGTAATTGATGGGGCGACGGATTCGGTAATTTCCACTATTACAGTCGGAAGCAAACCCTGGGATTTGTCGTATAATCCTTTACAGAATCGGGTCTATGTGGCAAATTCAGAAGGGTCGAGTATTTCAGTGATAAGAAATGAGGTGGGAGGAGTGGAGGAACGCTCAATGCTTGACGCTGAACGCTTGACGCCAGAGATTTATCCGAATCCGGCAAAGTCATATCTGGCTATCCGCTTACCGCATACCGCTGACCGACAGAAAATAAAGATATTTGATGTATCGGGAAAGTTGCTAAAAGAGATTGCCACGCCTGCCTCGCAGACTCGCAATGACAGAATTGGGGAGACAAAAATATCGCTGAAGGGAATAAATTCGGGTATCTATTTCTTACAATTCGGAAAAGAAGTCAAAAAGTTCCTCGTTTTGAAATAGAGGGCAACTCCCTAAGTAGCCCGTAGGTTGTTCGCCAAGTCACTCCCAACAGGGAAAATAGAGGGGCGCCCGAATATTTCGCTGTCCGTAACTTCAAAAATTTGCGTTAGTTATGCAAATTAATGCGACATGCAAGTTTTACTTGACAAGTTTCAAAATTTAGTTAAATTGGTGCAAAAGAGAGTATCTAATGAATGATACCAATAAGGGCAGAAGTTTACGTTCCCATCCGATAAAGTCGTTATTTCTTTTTCTTATAGCAGTCCTTGCTTGTGCCAGTCTTTGCAAAGAAACCGAAGAAAATAGTAACTGTATCAAAATGATTGAAAGGGGAGGTAGAAAATGTTAAAGAAATTGCTAATTCATTTCATGCCTTTTCTCATTTTAGTTTTGTTTTTTTCTAACGAGGCGACCGCCAACGATTCGACAAAAAAGACAGAAGAAGGTATAAGCGCGGATTCAACCTTCTCACCTCCGGATCTTATAGATATAGACCCTTTAGATTACATTAAGGAAGAATTGATCTCTAATAAGACCACTCCCAAAGAGACTTTCCGGATAGCGGATAGTATCTATAAACTTGCTAGAGAAGAATTGAAACAGGCACCAATTGAAAATGGAGTTTATCAACCAGATGAACTTCATGCTTTATCCGCATCAATGTTTGGATATTTAGCTACAATAATAGCAATTGAGGGCTACATCAAATCAAAAGGAATTCCTCTGGAAAGTCTGCGGGTTTCAATTATTCACGATACTGTACAATATATGGCGGTGCTCAGGAAAATTCCTGGTAAAGGGAAACTCTTAGCCTCTTCTTTCAGGGTGGTTTTCAATAACCTAGATCTACCAAACTATAAAATTAAGACGATGAATGAAGGATTTACTAAGGCGAAATTTATTGTTGTAACCCTTAAAGAAGAAGCAGTGAAAGGAGAAATATGGGAGAAAACAACCGCTAACGATTCGACTGAAAAGACAGGGAAAATACAGGAAGCAGCCCCGGAGTATCCAAAAAGGATATTGGAAATGCTTGCAAAGAGGTCGAAAGAAACATTAAAAGAAATATTAAAATCTAGAGGCATTGAGTCAACCGACGTATACGCAACTCCCGGGCATATGTATCCTTTAGATTACCAGAAGATAATGTTGACTGGTGATTCACCAAAACAGGCTTTCTGGAAAGCTGAAAGTATATACAAAGGAGCAAAAGAAATATTTAAAAAGGCGTCAATTGAGGATGGGATTTATCAGCCAAAGGGTTCATTTTATTTATTCACATCAGCAATTGATGGATATTTAGCCACCCTATTAGCAATAGATGGCTATCTTTTATCAAAAGGAGTCCCGCCGGAAAGTCTGCCAACTTCAGTTCTCGACGCTTATAAATATGAGGCGGTGCTTATGAAAATTCCTAATAAAGGGGAAACCTTAGTTTCATATTTTTGGGTCATTGATAATGACCTGTTTATTCAACGCTATGAGAAGAAGTGGGAAGTTAAGAAGACGAACGCGGCATTTGATAAAGTAAAATTTATAATTAAGACTCTTAAAAAAGAAGCAAGGAAAGAAAAAGGATGGCGGTAAACATCCGCCAAGGAGGATAAAATGAGAAAACAAGTATTTATTCTTCTATGGGCACTCTTCCATATGATTGCCGTTTATTGTTATGCATCAACTTATGATTACAATAAATGCGGAATTCAGAAAGTGACCGAAGCAATCTTGCGCGGAGAAGAAGTGACTCGTCCGACTCCAGGTCCACATAACGTCCACTCAACCCATTTCCTCGTTCATTATTTCACTGAAGGACAGCATGTGACAACGAGAGTTTATGCAGAATCAGTCTCAAAATATGCTGAATATTGTTGGGCAAAGCAGGTTGATACTTTAGGCTGGGCTGCCCCGCCTTCAGATGATAATAGAGGTGGCGATGAACGCTATGATATCTATATCAGAAATATTGAGGATGAGTATCTTGGATTGACAGACCCAGAATTTACTTTTCCCGCGCCTCCTGGCCCTCCATATTATCCAGATGGTCGCCCAAGTTTCACTCGGATAAAAAATATTAACCGACCGAACCCTTGGAACATTCTTCGGGTTACCGTTGCCCACGAGTTTAATCATGCGTGCCAGTTCCGTTACAGTTATCTGGAAGAAGTTTGGTGGCGGGAAAATACCGCAACCTGGATGGAAGATATCTGTTATGACGATATAGATGATTATTTGGGAGCGTTTGAAAACTCGCCTGACCCACTTGATAGCACCCATTGGGCAATTACCGATACAACACGATATTATGAAAATGCCGGGGGGATTTGGGTAATGTTTCTTCATGAATACTATAACATCGGATGCCCGAGAAGGTGCTGGGAACGGATGGGGCAAGAACCTGAGCATACCATAACGGGGATTGCTGGAACGCTTAGAGATGTTTATCAATCTGACTTGTGCACTGCCTTAAAGAAATATGCGGTCTGGCGATATTTTACTGGTCCCGACCGATTCGATAATTTATATCACTTTTCCGAATCTAACCTCTGGCCCGAATCTCGAATCTTACGGCCTCATAACGCATATCCGGCATCGGGCAATCAAGGAAATCAAGCTCCCCAGTCTCCAGGCGGCACCAACTTTATTCAGTTTACATCTGGAACAGACTTTTTGAATATAACTTTTGATGAGCAAACTGCTTATCACTGTGGTGTTTTTGCCATTGGTTATCGTGTTCCTGAGCAATCTATTGAAAAAGAAATTAGTTTAGATAATAGTTATAAAGGAACAACTTACATTCCTTGGGAAGGAAGTAACCATATTGTCTTGATTCCAGTTACAATGCTGGGAGGAACTCCTATCGAATATGAATATCAGGCGACCTGCGACAAATACACGACTAATTGGATTAATAGATATAATGGACCAGGAAACAGCGATGATCGGGCTAATTCACTTGCTTATGGCACAGATGGTAATATCTATGCTGGGGGGCAGAGTCGTGGCAGCGGCACCAATGATTTCACGGTGATTAGTCTTAACCCAATTGGTAGCGAGCGCTGGGTCTATCGGAAAACCAACGGAATGGCATATTCTCTTGTTTATGGAACAGATGACAATATATATGCTGGAGGAGGGGCACCAGGAATTAGCAGTCCCTCTGATCTAACGGTGATTAGTCTGACGCCAACCGGCAACGAGAGCTGGGTCTATCAGTATAACGGACAAGCGAACAGGTCGGATGTGTCTTATTCTCTTGTCTACGGTGCAGATGGGAATATCTATACAGCTGGATATTGTTTCAACATCCCTTATGACCCTACTGCTGATTTAGCGGTGATTAGCCTTACCCCAACTGGTGCCGAGCGCTGGGTCTATCTGTATAATGGGCCAGGAGACCGCGATGATTGGGCTAATTCACTTGCTTATGGCACAGATGGTTCAATCTATGTGGCAGGATTTAGTGGTTATGTCCAAGCCAGCATTTATGATTTTACGGTGATTAGTTTAACTTCATCTGGAGCTGAAAACTGGGTCTATCGGAATCCCTACGGAGGGGCATATTCTCTTGTCTACGGTGCAGATGGCAATATCTATGCCGCAGGTTATAGTACTGGCAGTGGCATCAATGATGATTTTACGGTGATTAGTTTAACTTCATCTGGCACACAACGCTGGATCTATCGGTACAACGGACCAGGAAACAGTGATGATCGGGCTAATTCTCTTGCTTATGGCACAGATGGTAATATCTATATCGCAGGTTATAGTACTGGCAGTGGCACCAATGATGATTTTACGGTGATTAGTTTAACTTCATCTGGCACACAACGCTGGGTCTATCGGTACAACGGACCAGGAAACGGCGATGATCGGGCTAATTCACTTGCTTATGGCACAGATGGTAATATCTATATCGCAGGTTATAGTACTGGCAGTGGCACCAATGATGATTTCACGATGATTAGTTTAACTTCATCTGGCACACAACGCTGGGTCTATCGGTACAACGGACCAGGAAACGGTGATGATCGGGCTAATTCACTTGCTTATGGGGCAGATGGTAATATCTATGCCGCAGGAAATAGTGTTGACAATGGTCCCGGTTCGGATTTCACGGTGATTAGCCTTACCCCAATTCCTCCACCACCACAACCTCAAATTTGGACATATTCAAGAAACTTTAATCTCAGGCTACCAGTAAATCAAACAAAAGACACTATTTTAACGATTCGCAACAATGGGAATGATGCTCTCAGCTGGAACCTTAGTGAATCACCCACGGTTGATTGGCTTTCTGCCTACCCAACCAGTGGCGAAATAAATCCTGGTCAAGAAGCTCGTATCGGAATTAGTTTTAATACCTCGGGTCTGTCGCAAGGTTTTTATCCGACCAATTTGGTAATAACTTCTAATGACCAAAATTCTCCAACAGTAATTGTGCCGGTTGAAATATCCGTGTTTGTTCCGGTACTAGATGTTTCGGTCACTGAAATTGTATCGCCACCCCCTGTCATTGAGGAGGGAAAAACTGTTACACCTACTTGTAAAGTTTATAACTATGGCACAGAATCCGCAAGATATACCGTTCGGATGAAAATTGGATTCTACTATGATGAAATCGCATGGGTAGACGAACATCTTCCAAGCACTAAAATTTATGTCACATTTCCCGAGTGGACAGCCAGTTCTTTTGGGGGTATGTATACCTTTGCTGCCTGCTCTACACAACTTGTTGGCGACGAATATCCAGTAAATGATAAAAAAATCATCCGTGTATGGGTTATTCCGATAGCCGTCCCATATGATATGGCTACTTACCCTAATCAGGGGACGTTGCTCGCGGTTGACGCAAATAACGGAAAAATTCATCTTGTTTATAATAGCGGAAGCACTGTTAATTATGCTGTATCTGAAGATACTGAAAGCATCTGGAAGATATCAGAAATTGATTCGGGCTCTTGTCCTTCGATTGCCCTCGACTCTTTTGGTTTGACGAGAATCAGCTATGTGAAAAATGATACGGTATTCTGCAAGATTCTAAAACCAGACAGCACCTGGAAAACGGTCGTTATCTTTGGCTATAATCAATCTTGGAAACCAAAAGAACCAGCAATAGCACCAAGCTATCCACCCGAATTAGCTAATTATTCTTATTCCACATTCTCGACGAAAGACCCGATGAGTAACAGTTCGAAAATCAACCTTTCCTTCTTTGATATAAACAGCGATGTTGCGCCACCACCGAATGAAGTTACTTCGGGAGAAAGTCTGAATTCGCCTGCGATTGCCATAACTCCGGGTGATTATCTCCACATCACATGGGAAGATAACGGCGAAATATTCTACCGCACCTCCCTTCAACCGATTGACCCGGCACAACCGATAGAATGGTCTGACATTCATAATGTCTCCGAATCACCGGAAGTTATCTCAGAACATCCGGTAATCGAAGCCTATGGTGAGAATATCATCATTGCCTGGAAAGAGGGAGCGCCGGGTGAAATTTATCGAAGGATAAGGAATATAAATAGCGACGTCGCCGATTGGTCGGAAATTGAAAATATCAGCCAAAGCCCAACCCAAGAATCGGATTATCCGGTTCTTTCAACCCCTGATGTCGTAGCATGGCAGGAACAGGTTGACTCAGTGAATTATGAAATCTATGCCTGGGTCCAAGGTGACATCGTTAATCTGAGTGAGACCGAAAACGCATCAAGATATCCCCATATCGTAGTTGAACCACAAGAGTTTAACGTTGATAGTTTAAATCCTGAGATTGTGATTAATACGATATGGACCGAAGCGGTCATACCCGATTCTCTTTATGAAGTAAGATTTAAACGTTATGAGCATAGGCAAGGTGACGTGGCGTCTTCTGGTGCGATTGAATATATTTCGGTTTCGGTCGGTGACAGTTTACCCTCCCCTTATTGCCAACAACGGGATGGCTATATTCATTACGAAGAGTATAAAATAGACTACAGCCGTTCATCACTCCTCTATCATCTTCCATATCTTAAGCCAAAAGCGTCTTATCTTATCAGGGCTTTAGTTTATCAAGGTGAAAAAGGCAGATGGCGGGAAAGAATGTATATTGATGACACATTGGCGGCTGATGTCTATTATGACCCGAAAATCCCAAGAATGGTAAATATCATTCTTCCCAATGGGAGCTATGGGAATGATTTAGAAATAAGGAAAGAGATTAAAAAGGTCTTGGGTCGAGTGGCAGTGGTTGCTAATATGAAAGTATATGAGGTTAATCTACCTGACTCAACCGGAGGCAAAGAAGGTGCTTTGGGAAACCGAGAAGATTTAAAATGTTTCGCTTTATACCAGAATCAACCGAATCCATTTAAAGACCTAACGAAAATCGCTTTTACCCTACCAAGAGAATGCAAGGTCTCTTTATTTGTTTACAATGTCACGGGTAGAAGAGTTAGAACACTGATTGATGAAAAAATGAAACCGGGCAATTACAACCTGAAATGGAACGGCAAAGATAACCATAACCGGAATTTAGCCCAAGGCATTTATTTCTACCGCTTACAGACCGAAGACTTTAAGGACACTAAAAAGACCATCCTCTTAAAATAGCCTAAGGTTATTGAAAAGCCCTGGATTTTTCCGGGGCTTTTCTTTTTTTCTCTTCATAATAAGTAATAGTAAACGGATTAGTAGCCGACCCCCTAACCGACCCCCGAAAAGACAGTGTTTAGGGGATAGTGGTTAGTGGCTAGTGAAGTAAAATAAAGAGATGACCCAGCCCCCGAGCCAACTCCCCAGGCTACTTAGGGGGCTACCCCCGAGTCTACTCCCGAAGTTACTCCCCAGCTTGCTCCCGAAGCCGTTCCCCAAGTTGTCTCCGAAGCTGTCTCCCAACCCGCTCCCGAATCAACCCCCCAACCAACCTCAGAAGCGACTCCCGAAGCGACCTCCGAGGCTACTCCCCAAGCCACTTAGGGGGTCACCCCCTAAGTGGTACCGTCAACTGAAGAGAAATCAAATATAAAGTATCAAAAATCAAATAGATAGGAAGAATTTTCCCTTGATTAAAAGGTTAGTTATAACTAACCTTATTCTGACACAAAATTACCAAATTCCAAGCACCAAATCCC